>Ga0209611_10003885_pt1 | contig 25692 bp, 13 predicted proteins | sample S1TSphgellanicum_3_FD_187693 | JGI IMG/M metagenome (GOLD analysis project Ga0209611, IMG submission 187693) | Host-associated microbial communities from peat moss isolated from Minnesota, USA - S1T2_Fc - Sphagnum magellanicum MG (SPAdes) (version 2) | ecosystem: Host-associated > Plants > Peat...
TTCTTGTCACATGAAATACACAAACTTGTGTAATGAAGAAAAAAGAACCAAACCATCAACACCAAGGTATTTAACTAAAAGACCAAACCACAAATAACCAAACTAATATAAGTAAAGAAAGTAATTTAACCTTGTGAAAGTAACCTAGTTACTTTCCTACTCCAGTAACTAATGAAACCTAACTAGTTGAACTTGAATTTTCAACACAATTTCCTACTGAATTCTAAAATTTGCACCTAAACTATTAAGAAGTTGTGCTACCATTTCTCTAAGATTTCAAACTTCCCACATTATCCCTATTCATTTCCCTTCTTTCAAAAGTACTACAAACATCCAATTTATTCTCCTTCTTCTCACCATCTACCAAGACTAATCATTATTCTCCTCCTAATGAAGGTTGTGAGAACAAGTATTCTCAAGATTTGAATCGAAAATTATGTTCGGAAAAGACAGTTTCAAATGATACGAATCCGCCCTTTAAAAATAGTGAGAAGGAAGGAGATGAATGAACAATTTGGTGGCCAATGGAAGGTTCTAATGCTTAGTGGCTAATGGAAGGTTCCAATGTCTGGTGGCCCTTGAAAGGTTTCATTGCTTGGTGGCCTTTGGAAGGTTCCATTGTTTGGTGGCCTTTGGAAGGTTCTAATGCTTGGTGGTCCTTGGAAGGTTCCAATGCTTGGTGGCCCTTGAAAGGTTCCATTGCTTGGTGGCCTTTGGAAGGTTCCATTGCTTGGTGACCTTTGGAAGGTTCCAATGCTTGGTGGCCCTTGAAAGGTTCCATTACTTAGTGGCCAATAGAAGGAGATGGAAAAACACCTTTTCCCCTCTTCCCACTTTCCCCCCAAATTTTTTTACTTAAACCTTCATTTTTTCCATTGATCTTAGGGTTTTACTTTACCGTGGTTTTAGGCTGTTACTTACGCATTTCTTTCCTTAATTTATAAATTACAACCATGCATATTGATGTAATAAGTCCTTTGCACATTCATTGCCGATTTGATTTTGATTGAAAATCTCTTTTCCTTTCCTTGAAATTATGGCGTCGTGTATGGCCATGTCTTATGGGCTTCAAGCTACATAAGGGAATGAAGAACCAATTCCAGAATCATCTCTAAATTTGACATTGACATAGCATCTTCGTGATGAAGATCTCGAACTACAAGAGTTATGCATTCGTCTTGAAGTTGATCCCCCTCAAATTTGGTATTATCGCATTTCTCCAAACTTTTGCACCCTAATGATTTTGTTACAAGTTGACCCCACTTCTAGTGATGAACTTGAAACCGTCTATGAAGGTTGTTACGAAAATGAAGACACTTCTATCTTCGCATGGTTTTCAATTCTTAAGGTTGGACATTATCATTGGTTGCGTGGTCTGATTCGTTGATTGCCTCTTAATAGCATGGCGGATTACCTAGTTCACACCATTTGACATATCCTATATTTCCTGCAATTATGAACTATCATTGTGGCATAACATAAGACTCAACATGTAATTACAACTCCTCATTGAGCTCATTTATAATTTAAATAAATGTTTCATTCATTATGAAACGCATGTTGCTAGTGCCACCCTATTACACTATTTATTTAATCGTTGAGTTGTCTCGAATTAATCTTATGTTCATAAGGCTTGAAAATTGTTTTATCCCTATTGGACTTTTCATTGACACCCCTTCAACTTCTTCATGAATCTCAAACATCCTTGCTATTCATTAAATATTAGAACAAGACCGATGTTTTGTTAAACATCACAAATTTTGGTGTTTGCTCCTACCCCCAACCCTTTAGAGATTTCTCACCCCTAATTACGCAATTGAGGTTCTAAAACTATGGTTACCAGCTTTTTGTTGAACAAAAGAACTAACCCAACACCTTATTCACCAATATCGTATTTTGGAAAAGAAAACAACCGTCCCCCCACGCAACCATGCGCATTCATCATTCCTTATTTTAACAAGAAGTTGTAAAAAACCCTTAATAACCTTACCACACTCGAATATTTTTAACACAACTTTTAAAAATTGAGATTACCACAGATGGTTATGTTGGTATGGTTCACACGCTTTTAGGTGTGTGGGTGGTTGATAGGCATCTTTCAACTTCGAATGATGATTGTGTTTAGGAAATGTGATTATTGCCATAGTACATTGCCTGCCATTTGGTTGTGGCATTAGATATAACTTAATAGAACCAATTAAAGGGCTTATGGTGGCAAATTGTGTGGGCACATGGCACTTTTCCAATGGAATTGAAAGTGACATAAAGGTTTGTATTAGGTTTGCAAATTTCCACCATGTAACAAAAAAAAACAGATGAGTTAAAGATGTACATATTGTCTATGCAATTTATTCTAGTCATGAGCTTTAAGTAGTAGTTTGTAAAATAGGATATATAGGAGCAAAATTCTAGGGACTTGAATATGAAAGGCTAGAAATACATCAAGCCTTGTTGCAAGGTGGCCGTAGGGACTAGCTAGGAGACATATGGAATATGGAATGAAGATGGATATGGAATGGATGGTAGATTGGAGTTTTGGGGACTCCTAATGGATATGGAATGATCATGTATGGCTGATTGGAGTTTTAGGGTCTATTAATGGATAGAAAGGACTCAAAAGGACTACCATGGATAGTGCAAGGTTTTAATGACTTCTTGAAACATATGGAACTAAAGATTAAAAAATATGGATTGATGCTAGGTTTTAGTGATTGTCAGTAGCAAACTTTGGGATTCCAAATGTGATATTAGTGACTATCAACAACATGCGAGAATCAACAAGGATTCTACTTAGATTACACAAAAAATTCAAGGACTAAAACACATTGAATAGGATTATAGATAAAGTATACATGGACAATCATAGGGTTTTAGTGACTGCTAGCAACACACAAGTTTCAAAAGGGAAAACATGTGGACATTGGGAACCACTGAGTGACTGTCTGCCACTTGAATGGGATTCCATTGAGGAGTCACATGGAGCCTTCTAAACATGGGAAAAAGTTCTTGTGATTATGAAAGACTTATAGAACTTGACAAAGACTTCAATGAAAACATGTGAACATTAGTGGAAGTGATTTTCATACATATAGAAGATATCAATGGAATATGTGAATATTGGAAGAGTTTTGGTTGACTAGTATATGGATAGGAATACTCTTGTAGCACATCAAGGCATTACATAATAAACTAATGTGATTAATCAAGGACTTAGTTTGCCAAACTTGTTAGGCACTTGAAATAAGATATGATGAGGTTGAAACAACATGGACTATGAAAAAACTTCATGGTGTCTGCTAGCCACAACACAATATACCACAAAATGGAAATAAGATTCCTCAAACACATTTGTGAGACTTATAGTGCAACCATGAACACAATCATGGCTAACACTGGGTGTTTGCACACTATAGTGACCTTATAGGACATCACAATGGCAATTTTTCCTATATTCCTTTAGTACAAGAAAATAAATAAAATAAAATCCATTGAAATAATAAAAAAGGACTCACTTATCTAAAGCTATCATAATCAACCTTACAAAAATGAAAAAATCAAATCAAAATTATGGATAGCCAATAAGTAACGGACTTTTGAATTTTGCCCACATTTTTTGTCACACCTGCAAAATTCATGGATATGGACTTTTATTTTACAATGTGTTAATTTTATGTGTTTGAAATTTTGGGACATTGGATGAATTATGTTTAAGAAACTAAAGATCCATTGAATGAATGGAATGTGATTTTTATTTATTATGTTGTGGACTTTTTAAAATTCCAAAAACTATAATTTTTTAATTTTTAAAAAAGCATTTAAAAATAATTATTTGTAAATAATTTATTTTGAGATATTTTTTATATGTCTTATAACATCATGATTTGAAATTGGAAATGGAAAAAAATGTTATTTTCAATATCATCTAAATATTCAGATTTTAAGCTAGTTTTCAATTACACTATAAAAGCACTTTGAAAAGGGATTCTAATCTATCGAAATTGTGACACCCTAATGTGCTTTTGCGCTTTTGCCCTATTGGATGTTGGGTGGCATTCATTCATAACGACACAAACAATTTTAATATGCATAGTGAAATAAGTTGACTACAAAAACTTACACTTTGACTTAAACCTTAAAAAATTAAACAAGGAGCAAGGTGGTTTGGATTATGCAAATTGGAACCCTACAAACTCTATAACACAAATGTTGCCAATTTGAGCATCAACAAAGGAAACAAGGATGAGATAAGGAGATGCAAAATAAATCACTATCAAAATCACCCAAAGTAGGAGCCATTGTAGTCCAATCATTTGTAATCTCGCTTTTTTAGCAACGCCCAACTTTTTTTTCCTACTTGTGCCCACCACAAGGGATGCATTTCTTGCCCACAACCTTCTTGCAAACACTTAGTAGATGTAGAAAAATGATTTAACGCACACCAAGAATGAAAGCTTGACATCCCAAACAGGTTCAAACAGCCTATGACAAAATGTGTAAGGGAAAATCCTTATAAGGCTAAGGTAAGCAATATCATCTTCACCCTCCAAACCCAAAAATGGCAATGGCAATGGCAATGGGGCAAAAATTGGGTGTTGATTCCCATTTCGCATTCATTAGATTTGAACACAAAATGTAAACTTGTGTCACTTCCAGCCATTGAATTTGAGGAATGCAAAACACCATGCCTCTTTTGTTGATACATGTTTCTAATGCAACCTTGTGTGCTTTTTGTCCCCTATGTGGAACAAATCTCTAAAATTATCAACTAAACACATTTGCGTATCAACTTTCTTTTATAAAAACCCTTGCTCAACAAAAGCTGATTGTATTGTTTCCTATGCGCTGTTCTGACAATGCAAATCCTCAACCTTCTTGATTAGCTCTTCAAGCAATTGAGCCAACTTTGCCTATCTAGATGAAGTAAACATAAGGTAATACTCAGTTTGACCATCAACCTTTTCAAACTCCTTTTGGGCCTCCCCTTTCACCTTTTGCAATGAAGAGATGATTTCTTCTAGGGCTAGAAGGTCCTCTGCAAATTGAAAATATAATCTTGCTAGTGCTTGATGCACTAGATTATAGACTCCCCCAAGAACATGCACTTGTTTGCTTAAAGCTTTGGGCATGCTACAGGAATATGACATAAGACCTCCTTCCTCCTCTTTGTTTGAACCCACAAAACTATTCAGATTTATTCCAAGTCCAATTTTGCCACATAGAACTACTTCCAAAGAGTATAGTTTATGAAGCTGCTCACATATGGTTCATTTGGCCAACATGCATTAATTCACCTTCTTCCATGTTTTGATTTCGTAAGCAATCCCATGAGCTGCAGCCTTGTTAATCATTCGAATGTTGGGCATTTGCATTATTTAGTGCATGATCATCCACAAAGTCTCTACCCTAGAGATCAACGTTTCATCCTCAATGTGGCAATATTGTTACAACTATAAGGCCCAAACAATGCTACAACCTCCTCTTCCTCTATCTCTTTCCCTATTTTTAATCTTTTCGGTGTTATATCTTCGTTGCAGATGCCATAATTTTCCCAAAACAATTTCCAAGATAACTCAATCTTCTTGTCAAAAATAATGTTGGATTTTGTTCCACACAAAGGATCGATGTAGCATATTGTGGTAGCTCTTGCTATTTTCACCTTCACCGCAAGTTTCCTGCCTATACCTACACCACTATCTACTAAAAGTGGCATAGGAGATTTTGCATATACTATTACTCAAGCTTTAGAAGAGTGCTAGAATATTGGCTAACTACATTCAAGTGATCTTTGACCTTGTCAAAGCTCTGGCACATTACATGTGCATCAATTGAACAACACAATACACAACAAGTGGGAAGGCATTATGGATCTTTTGTAGGCGCATCTAACCCAAAGTTGGTGGATGGCTACGATTAATCCAACCAAAAACCTTGTCATGAAAGTTTGAAAATTTCCTCGCGTAAATTGTGTATGTCCTGCTCCCCGCATAGATAACATACCCCCTACTTACAAACCCATGACATCACATGAACCAGTCAAAGTACTCCACACAACCATTTAATCACTACTGAAAACCAAAAGTTTTACTTATATGGACTTCCTAAACTGTACAAAAGTGAGACACTATAGTGTGCATTCACCTAATATACTAGTGTTTACAAAGGATTTTGACTATTGGTGCATGACTACTAAAAGGGGTTCATAAGGAAACAATGTGGTTAGCTAGTATTCCCAAACAATTGACAAGGATACTCAATGCTTGCTTAACATTATAAGGTGATAGACAATGAGACTTGGTGGTTCCCTATTACCCTATGTTGATTGGTCCAATAAGACTCAAGTGCTTAACCAATACTATAGTGCTTAACAAGGATAGTCAATGGTTGTTTCGTACTTGAAGGTGATTAATAATGAGATTCAAGTGCTTAATCAATATTCTATAGTGATTGACAAGGATAGTTAGTGGTTGACAAGGATAATCAGTGGTCGCTTAGCACTTGAAGGTGATTACCAATGAAACCCATTGGAACTAACTAGTATTCTAAATATAGTGATTGACAAGGACAATCAGTGGTTACCTAGTATTTGAAGGTGATTGCCAATGAGACCTAGTAGTTATCTAGTTTTTTATACGGTGAAAGCACATTAAGGTGGCTAAGTTTCAATGGATCAAAGTCCCTTTTCAAAGTCCTTTTCTAGTGTAGATGAAAATTGGCTTAAAATATGAATATTTAGATTATATTGAAAGTAAATTTTTTTTCATTTCCAATTTCAAGTCATGATGTTATAAGACATATAAAAAATATAACAAAATATATATTTTTTAATGCTTAAAAAGGCTTCTAAAGTAATTATAATTTTTGGGATTTTAAAAGTCCATAACATAATAAATTAAAATCACATTTCATTCATTCAATGGATCTTTAGTTTCTTAAACATAATTCATCTAATATCCCAAAGTTTCAAACACATAAGACTAATGCATTGTAAGATAAAAGTCCATATCCATGAGTTTTATAAGGTGTGACATAATTTGTTGTCAAGATTCGTTCATTATTCATTAAATATTTAGGATTTTTTTTTTTTTCATTTTTAAAATGTCAACTCTATTAACATTACATATGTGAATCCTCTTTTTGATATTTCAATGAATATATTAACGTTTTATATTTAAGTATAAAAAGATGCATGAAAAACTACAAGTGTGACACCTTAAAAGGGATTGCATAATGTGCTTTCATCCTATAATGATTAACAAGGATAACTATTGGTTGCTTAATATTCTAAAGCAATTGACAATGAGATTCAAATGTTTAACAAGTACTTTATAATGATTGACAAGGATAGTCAGTGGTTGCCTAATACCTTAAGGTGATTAACAATAAACTTCAAGTGCTTAACAAGTACTCTAAGGTGATTGACAAGGAACTTTAGTCATTGGCTTATACTCTAGGGTGTTTGAAAAAAACATCTAGTGATTATAACAATACCCAAAGGTGATTAAAAAGGACACTCCATGGTTGATTAGTGCTTTAAGGTGATTCCCAAGGACTTCTAATTGTTTATCCCAAGGACAATTGTGCCAACAAGTTATCTAAATCACTAGAGTCAACTGTAATCTACTAGGACTCCAAGACACAACACAAAGACCTACTAGGTCATTGGTGCATTACAATAGCTTTAAACGAGACCACAATTCACACAAAATTTTGAAAACTAATGTTAAGTTGCAAGATGGAGCAAAGAATTACCTCAAGTGGCTTCCTTCAATGCTAAAAAACTTGTGTGAAATTGCTAATGTAGACTATATATATCACAAAACCTACACAAGTTCACAATCTATTCATGAATTTCAATCCCATAATCACAATGCCTCGGTGTATTAACAAGGGTTACTAGTTGAAGATCAACAAAATTGTGTACATGTATAAATGACATAAAATTACATGGTGTAGTACCAAGAAAAATCCAAACTTGTGCCATGTACAAGTTGAAGATCATGGAAACTATCAACACATGGGCAAAATTTGCTTATTGCATCATCTAAAACTAATTTATTGGATATCTCATGCCTTGATTATAAGTAGGACACTAGTGCTATGTAATTCATGAAAAATAAACATATAGTTGAAGAACTTGGATGTTCAAGCAAAGTATAATCAAAGTAGCATTACCTTGATTCCAATGTTAGTTGAATTTTGCAAAACTTATGCATGCATTGATTTTGTTGCACATCAAACCATTGCACCTACTTATATGATTTTAGGGATGTAGACCATTGGTATGAAAGGTATGAAAACCTAACTTGCAACAACCCCATAAGTTCCATATTGCAATTCAACACAAACTTTAAAATAATCATGTTCTATTCTTGCAATTGATGAGATTCAACATTGGTCTTACAATCTTATTACCAAAGTTGGCAAATGTCTAAATTGATCCCTTAAGTGTCCAAGTTTCATTTTAAAGCATAAAAAAATTGTCTCTAATTGCCTATGTGCAATGTTTTCTACATGCAATAAATGGGTTTTTGTAATCACAAAATGCTAAACATTCCCACACTTTGGAAAATTGTCATTATGGTTGAACTCACGGAAAATTCCTTCCTTTGTACATGCCTTCACAATTTGTGCATGAATCTACCATGTGTTTTGATAAAAAGCAAAATTGAGGTGAAGAGTCCAATTGTTCTTACTCCAATTCTTGTGACTTGCAAGCTTCTCCCTTAACTCAAGAACCTACAAAAACCATATTTTTTGTTTCTTTAACTAGAGAAACACAAAACACAACAATGGAAAAACGAAGTTGATAAGCTCTTAATCTGCAATGAAATAGAAAGTGGAAAGTTGTGCACCCAAAAAGAGGGAGGGATTGAAGGAGCTGAAACCCTAGGTTGACCTACTCAATAATGAAACAACTTGTTTTTGTTTCTGCATTTGAAGGTGCAACTTGTAAAACAAGTTCCTCCACTACCTACTAAGTGTGTCAATCAATTATTGTACTAAAAGTTTAACTTGCTACTTTTGAACTTATAGTCTTAAGATATATTCAAGTGAAAAGTTTCAACAAGCACAAGGTCATAATTTCTTTGTTGTAGCTTACAATAACCTCTAATCTACGTTCCCAACATGGGGAATGTCCAATATCCCATACAAAATAAACTTGATGAACATAATCAACATATAAACATTTTAACAAATACAGTTAGTTTTGTTCTCTTTGTATTAAAGTTCACATGAACCTTTAAATTTAATTTTAGTAAATAGATTGTCCACATACTTGCTCAAATGTCTATAGAAATGAAGAACATTAGAATTGAAGATAGAAACTTAGATCAATTGCCACAATTTGATCACCCAACTTTCCATGCAAGCAACTCAACCCCATTTGTACCATATTCCAACCCTAAGAACTAAGTGCTTTTAGCACACAAGGTTAGATTGTCTTCTTTGTTGAAGCTTGCAAATCTATCACCTATTTTCAATATGGGGAATGTCCAATCCTCCATCCAATATAAACTTGATCAATTTATTCAACATAAATTTCAATGAATTTTAGCAAGTAAAATCAACTATCATGAAGTTCATGTGTTCAAGTATATTGATTTCAATATGTGGATTGTCCAAACACTTGCTTAGATGCTTTTAGAGTTGCAAAACATTGGAATTTACAAGGCATAATATGATTAATTACCACAATTTGATAATCAGCCTTTTGATCCAATCACATTAATGTTTGGTCTTCCATCCAAAGTAAGCTTGATCAATAATAATTAACATAATGTTCAATCAATTTCAACAAATGGGTAGTTGCACACTAAACAATCCACTTTTTGGTGCCACAAGGGTAATTTTAGGGGGGTACCTCTAAGTTTAGTATAATATGTGTTGGAATATGATTGAAAATTATAGAAGGGACTCATCTAATTCATCTATAACATTCATAGAATCAAATTTAAAATGTTGAAAATAAAATGTCATCATTTCATTACAAGGTGGACTTTTAAAACAATGTAAAATCTTTTGTCATAGTCCATAAAAAATTTTATGGACTATTTTTACATAATAAGTATGTGTGAAATGTTGATTTCCCCCCCTAATATGAATGTGAAGCTATTATAATACTAAAATAAAAGTTTACAAGTGTCGCAACCCTACCTTGAGAGAGAGTGTGAGGATGAAATTCACACTCCCAAAGTTGAGACTTGGGAGTCCTCCGGGACTCCCGAAACTTCAGAGTTTGATTGCAGGGGTCAAAACACCTTGCAATGGGGTGTTCTTTATATCATTAGAAAGCTATCAAAGTGCACATGTCTAAAATGGGCTCGCATGGGCCATTTGGACATCTATAGCACAAGTTATGGCAAAAAGAAGGGCCAAGAATCAAACTAACAATTTGACTCCCGACCACTAAAAGTCGGGAATCGACCTGACCCCGGTGTGTGCAAGTGGAATGCAACACACTATGAGAAAGCTCTCAAGGAGAGCTACAACTTTGCTTCAGACCTCATCTCAATCAGAGGTCTAAGTAAGGATTTATGATCTTGCAAAGTCTCGAAAGTCAAAACCGGGACAGTTTCGGGACTCTTCCTTGGGAGTCCCGAGACAAAAAGTCATTCGGATGTGGGTGCTGCGAAGAGGCACATAGTATATTATATGGGGGAAGGTGGTGGCTTCCCTCGAATTCGGGCCATGGTGAGTCAAGTGAGTCCAGAGTTGCTCGTGGCTTGTCCTAGGACCAAGGGTGTTCCAGAAAGTGAACTAACCAACTTGTTGGTTGGTTTGATATAGGTTCGAGTAAGTGAATAACTTGTCACTCTTTCTAGTCCCATCTCGGAGCTTCAGCATGCCCCCTCTACCCCTTCTAGTGCTAAGAGCTAGGAGCGTGCCCCAAGTTCCTCCCAATTCCGTTGTTTGAGTGACTTAGACTTGTTTTGGGTTTAACTAGGGACTTGGGAGCGTGTTAACAAGCTAGTTTAATATTTTATTTTTTTAGTCTTCATAAGATTGCCAATGGTCTATAAAGTCCATGATTTATTAAAATGGAAAAATTGAAATTTGTTGTTTTATAAAAATTGACATTATTACCCTACATAACATCTACCAATTAGAAAAATTAGAAAAACCCATGTTTTTGCTTCTACTTTTTCCCCTATCTGATTAAATTAAAACATGTGTTACAATTTAGAAACTTATAAGTTTAAGGTTTAGGTATTCCATTTACTTTATACTTTCAAATGGACAATTTTACATTCTCAAAACACTAAACATTCAAATCAAAAAACCTAAAATGGAAAATTGTGAACTTCCTCATTTGCCACTTTTGGTCCACTTTAATGTGCATTCACCCAAGTTTGAAATCAATTGTCTTTTTTATTGAAGCTCATGAACTTTCAACTATTTAATCTCAATATGCGGATTGTTGGCCAAGTACTTGTTTAGATGTTTTCAAGCATATGCAAGATCATAATGCAAAGTATATGATTTGATCAATCATGGAGTTTTATGGAAACTTGAAATGTTGCAACCCCACTAGTAGCATAGTGTAATTTGACAAAAACCTTACAACAAACTTGATGATTCAACTTGCAACCTATTTTCATTTCTTTTATTTCAACAAACTTGTAAGGTCTTTTTGTTCTCTTTGAGCAAAAAATTACAAAATTATATACCTTAAACCCTAATAGTAAATTGATAGAAATTGAACTTACAAAAATTGCAACTTAAAGATCTTAGCAAGGGAAATTGAAACAAGATTTGAAACAAACATGCATACCCAACATGGCCCTGTAAACACCCACTTCGGAAACCTTTTTAGCTAATGAACAAAATAGTTGTAGTGAAAAGGTAGAACTATATAGCTTGTAATTACACTTCAACCAAAATGTAATATTTAGACACAAAATCTGAATGGCATATCTGCTACCAAAGGTATGAGAAAATATTTCAACACCCATGGATTTTTCTATGAAGCTAAACACATTCCATCGTAACCTCAACCTTGGGCTTGTGACTAAAGCAAGGGCTTGCAAAGGTGTGGGCCAAGGGTGAAGCCCAGGAATCACATTTCATGCTCCTGGAAATGTAGGAGAGTGTGAGGGAATGGACCCCCACCCTCCCAAATGAGCTCTCACTTTGGGAATTAGAACCCTAATGGACTCCCGAATCTTCAGAGAATTATTGTAAGGGCCAAAACTCATTAGATTGAAAATTAACTTATATCATTGGAAAGCTTTTGGAACGTAGATGTCTTAAATGAACTCGCATGACCCATTTGGGTGATTAAAACATAAATTATGGCCAAGAAAGGGGTCGGGAGTCAAACTACCAATTTGACTCCTGACCATTAAAAGTCAAGAATCGCCCTGATTTACTTGCGTGCAAGTGGCATGCCACATACTTGAAAAGATTTCAATGAGGGCTATAACTTTTCTTTAGACCTCACTTTAATCAAAGGTCTGCACAAGAAGTTATGGGCCTCTAAAGTTGTGAGAGACCCAATTTCAGGAATTTTGGGACTCTTAACTTGGGAGTCTGGGGACAAAATGACTTTTGGGTGCAATCCTTGTGGCCAGGCACAAAGAATACTATAAGGGGGAAGGTGGTGGCTTCCCCCAAGTCCGGGCCGTGGTGAATCTTATGAATCCATGTTTGCCCATGGATCGTCCGTGCACCAAAAGTGTTCCAATTACGCATTAACCAACTTGTTGTTTGGTCTGTGCAGGTCCGTGTGAATAATTGACTTGCTTGTTGCTTGTCTTAGTCCCCATTTCGGAGCTTTAGCACGCCCTTCTACCTCCGAAATGTTGCGAGCTAGGGAGCGCGCCCCAACTCCTTATCCTTCTACTATTTTCACATTTGGATTCACAATTGAGTCCATCAATGAGTTTGGGGGTGCATCACATTCAAATGATAGGCTATAACCTCTCTGTGGTTAAGCAAATTTCTACCTTCGAAATGTTGCGAGCCAAAGAGTGTGCCCCAACTCTTTATCCTTCCGCTATTTTCACATTTGGATTCGCAATTGAGTCTATCAAGGAGTTTGGGAATGCATCACATTCAAATGAAAACTTGATTTTCCCTCCATGAAGGATTTGTAAAAAATCTAAAAAATTGCCACATTTCAAGTTTTTAGAAACATGAGCATTGTTTTTTATTTCTTGCTTCATTGATAGTCGATGACCTCCCTACATGCTTTGTGTAAACAACTCATTAAACATGATCACCAGTACCACCCAACTCAAAATGCTTGTGCCTCCACAAAAATTACAAACATGTTACCTTAAAGCTTGTTGCTTGATCATGAAGTTTCTCACACATTATAAAATCATAAGATAATACTAAAAAAAAATTACTTAATTTTTTTTGATGAAAGAATAATGTGAGAAAGAGGATTGAGAAAATCTATAACCTAAATTGAGTGTTTATGGCAACATAGAAGAACCTAAGCTTTTCATTTGCAAAAAACAACTAAGTTTGCTCTCACACAAAGGCACCAAACAAGTCCATGGAAAACTTAACAAAGAATAAAAAATGTGTTACTATTCACCTCTTGAGTCCTTGTTAAAGTTGTGCTCGTAATCATCCAAAGAGTTTTTGTGCTCTTCATGCTCATAATAATCACCCAAGGAGCTTCGATGTTGCTCCTGTACTTACTTGTTTCTGTTTTCCAATATTTGTCAATCTAGGTGAAGGTAAAGAAGATGCAATTGGTATTTCTTCCAGTCATTAAAATTATTGACTAGGTTCTTCCAAGCTTTGTTATAAAGTCACAACTTGTGAAACAAGTCACCAAACTCCTACCAATTGGTCGTTGTCACTATGAAGGGCAAAATACAATGTATAACCAAATCATTAGGCAGAAAACTTGTTAATTCTCCCATTGCAAAGCCATTGCTAAGTTCATAATTCAAGATTAACATATGATTAACACACTAACACATTGGATTAGTGCCATAAAATAAGATTTGCAGTAGCATACTTATGCAAAGCATAGTAAACACGATTAAAATTTGTATAAATTTTGGCGAACACCTTTGCTTTATGTTTAAGGTTTGATAACAAAGATGATGGGTTTCATCTTGTGCTATATTGAACTAAACCACTACATAGTTGCCATGTCACAACCACTAAAATTTGATTTTTTTGCCAAAGGAACCTTGTTCCTTTTGCAAAATAATGCCTTTGGCTCATTTTACTTCGTTTTGACGTTTTTGGCCACTGTAATGTGCTTTCACCCTTCACCTCTTATAACTTCCACACTATTGACCTCAAGCTATTTTAGGTTCAGTTGCTTACAAAATAACGAAAGTGATAAGTTCTAAGCAAAAACATGATGCAAGAATTATGTAATTCTATAAACCAACCCACCACGCAAATTGAAAAATTCCAAAATACCATTTGTTCCAAGAATGTACCTTCTATTCCAATGGTCACATATCGTGTTCTAGGGCTTTGATATGCGATGAACAAGTTTGGTTATAGACTTTTGGACCTTGATCGCAACAATTCTATGATCTTCCATATTAAATTGGAATCTAACAAGCTTTTTAGAAAGCCTTATCTTTTCTACCTCCAAGTATGACACCTTAACTAAACTAAATTTTAATAAATCATGCAACAAGAGATGCATATCACCCACTTGCTTAACCCCCAAGTCTGATACCCAAAATGGACATTGAACATGTTCACCTACTATGTCTTGTTTTTCTACTTTCATAACACAAATTACATCATTAATACAAAAGTGAGGTGTAATTCATTAGTTTAAATCATTATGGGACCTTAAAAGTGAAATAAGTTCATTGCACTTTGGAAATTTCACCCTGGTTAAAGTTATTTTATTATAATATCACTATGTAAACATTGTGTTTCACTATTAATTAACATAATTCACTATTATAATTTATTGTGATAAATAGGTTTATTTTTATGTTGTTGTTTTAAATACCTTATGTTATTTCATGATATACCCTATATTATTTTAGGGTACCTTAATTATTTTAATTTATACCTTAAGTTATTATAAGTTATTATAGGCTTTTTACTTTAAATTATTCAACTAACCTTAGGTTATACCTTAAGTTATTTTATTTTATACATTATTTCAAGTTATGTTTTAGGTTATTCAAAGTCATTCTATTTTATGTTATTATAAGTTATTTTATCCTAAGTGTAATTATAAAATAATCTAAAATAAAATAGCTTAGAATAACCAATAATAACTTATGAAAAATAATTTAGAATAACCTACAATAAAATAACTACCAATAGCTTATGATAATATAACTTAAAATATCCAACAATAGAATATTATAAAATAACCATTAATAGCCACCAATAGAATAGCCATTAATAAAATAACCACTAATAACCACTAATAGAATAGCCATCAATAACCATTAATAAAATAACCATTAATAGCCACTGATAGAATAGTCATCAATAGCCTTTAATAAAATAACCATTAATAACCACTAATAAAATAGCCATCAATAGCCATCAATAAAATAACCATTAATAGCCATTGATAGAATAGCCATCAATAGCCATCAATAGCCACCAATAATCCACAATAACCACCAATAGAATATATAGGCACTAATAGAATAGCCACAAATAACCTATGGTAATATAACATAGAATAATTAATAATAACATAAGGTGAAATAACCTTTAATGGCCAAAAGTAACCAAGAATAACCTCACATAGTCGAAAATACTTTAAAATGAAATAGTTTAGAATAGCCATAAATAACTTAAAATGAAATAGCCTACAATAGCCAAAAATAACATAAAATAACCAAAAATAATTCCAAAAAATTTAAAATAACCAAAAATAACTTAAGGTGAAATAATTAAAAATAACTAAGAATAACCATAAATAACCGTGAATAATGTAGGGTAAAATAATTTAAAACAATGAAAAGTAACTTTAGAATAATTAAAAGTAGTCTAACATAGGTAGTATTATTATATTAGCAAAAATCTTATCCATTTATTAAACATTTTTTTTTTCAAAAAAATGATCATGGAAATGTTATTGAATAATGATATTAAAAAAATAATTCAAATGATTTTACATTTTCGAAAGGAAATAAATGTAATTATGTACATTATTGAAATAACATTTATGTTTTTTGTGATGTTTAAAATTAAGTATTTGATAAATAGAATGCAATGTAACACCTTATCACAACAAGTGCGATGGCTTGATGGTAAGGGTGTTTGCTTCTATCCTAAAGGTCAAACTTCACAAATGGTGCATTTGTGCTCAACAATGATAAGTTGATCAAATATTTTCTTATGTGGTTCCTTAAAGTAGGTGCCTACTTAGGTTGATTACATGGTCTATGTACATAGGTTAGGTTTTTAACTTAACATAGGTAGTGACACATGTCAATAATTCATAAACCTAAAAAATCACGAAATTATCAATAATATTAAATATTACATTACATATTAAATAATTTAAATTTAATTGATTTTCATGGTGCCTACTTAATTAATTAACAAATGAAATGGCTTGGCAAATTTGTATTTCATTAGGTACTAATGGAACAATTCATTATCTATAACAATTAGTCTTCATTCACTAGGGGGTTGACTAGTTTCACCATGCTAAAAATGTCCAAATTCACTCAAAACCTAATGAAACCTAGAATGAATTAGAACACATTTTGGTGTAGTGCATAGACTCCATCACCTTCCACCCTTCCATTTGGTTTCCCACAACTCAACTCAAATAGATTTATTGATCCATTTTTGAGCCCTTTTATTTGTTATTTATGAGCTTTTTCTTTGGTTGTAAATGTGGTAGCCATTGCCCAATTTATTAGATGCCCCTTCAACTATGTGATGTAACCATTGACAACATAACCCACAAATTCGTTGTTTGTGATGTGGGTTGATCCATATATTTTCTAATAGAATTTGATTAACTTTCTCTTTGACGCACTCCCAACTCCTTGAAGGATTCAAATGTGAGTCCGAGTAAAAGACAGCGGAAGAAGGAAGAATCGGGGCACGTTCCCTAACTCACAACATTTTGAGAGGTAGAGGGGCGTGTTGGAGTTCTGGGATGGGACTAGGAAGAGTTGACAAGCTTCACTCACTCACACGGGCCTGCACACAACCCACACAAAGTGGTTAGTGTATAGTTGGAACACCTTTGGTGCTAGAACGAGCCATGGGCAACATGGACACATTAGACTCACCACGGCCCGGACTTGGGGGAAGCCACCACCTTCCCCCTTATAGTATACTTTGTGGTTGGCCACAGAGCTCACATCCAAATGGTTTTTTTCTCCCGGGACTCCCGAGTGGGAGTCCTGAAATCGTGCTAGTTGAAACTCTCGTGACTTTGGAGCCCCATAACTTTGCGAGCAAACCTCGGATCGAGATGTAGTTTAAAGCAAAGTTGTAGTTCTCGTTAAGAGCTTTCCAATAGTATGTCGGATGCCCTTTGCAACCAAGTAAATTGGGTCGATTCCTGACTTTTTCTGGTCGGGAATCAAACTGGCAATTTGACTCCCAGCCCTGCTTTTGGTCATATTTTGAGTTTTAGATGTCCAAATGAGTAATGCGAGCCCATTTGATACATCTACATTCTAAGAGCTTTTCAATGATATAAAAAAGTTATAATCCATTGAATTTTGACCTCTAAAATTGCTCTCTGAAGTTTTGAGAGTCCACCGGGACTCCATTTCTCAAAGTGGGAGTTACCTTGGAGTGTGAGGGTTCACTCCCTCATATTCCCTCACATTTTCTTACACTCTCGAAAATATGTGATGTGACTTTTGGGCTTCTTCTTGGCCCGTACCCTTGCGACCTCTTTGCTTCGACTCTCGGGCTTCTTCTTGGCCCGCAACCTTGTAACCCCTTTGCTTTGGTTGCGAGCCCAAAGCTAGGGTTGCGACACTCTTACTATCCACGTGCAAGTTCGTTGTTTTTTAAAAAAAAAATTTGTAATGTCAAAAATCTTGACATGTTTGTTAGTGATACTAAACTTGGGGTTGAGACCCATGTTGGGCAACTTTTTAATTGTTACAAAATAATCTATAATTTGCTCATGAAAATCTATATGCTCTTAAAGAGGGAATTTTTTGCTCACTTCTCTTTTCACTTTCTTTTCTTCTTGACCTCACTTCTTTTCTTTCACCATTTTGCCACTACTAGCCATTAGTATTAATAAGCTTCATTTGTAAACCAAAAACATTATAGATACAACAAACTAGGAAAAACTCCAAATGTTGCATTGAACATGAACAATGTTCTTCCAAGGTAAACAACACATACCAAAACAAAAAAATTTATAAGGTTTTCGTTCAAAACAAAAACCCTAAATACGAACCTGTGAGGTGATTTTCCGTACCTCTACTCCCGGTTCTACAAGGTGATTATGCTTGAAAGCACAAATGCTACTGGTGAAGGAAATAATGCAAGTATAATTCTAGATGTTAGATTGTGTTTGTAGTTGAAATTAAATAACATACCTCCTATGCATTATTTACGATTTGAACTGATAGATATTTTTTTTTTCAAGCTCACACACTACACGTTCTAGGACTTTATGTCAAATTGTCATTCATCCAAACCAATGTTTAAGGACTTAACACCATGTCCAACATAACTGCAAACCACTAGTCACTTAAAATGTTGTTTCTCACACATAGATTGTTCAAATTTGGCTTGCCATAGCTTTCTGAAAAGCTCACAATGAGGCGCACCAACCTACCAAATCTTAAGATCTGCAGCTACGACAGTAAGGAGTTATACCACCAAACTCGAGAGGGTTTTACAAAGATGATAATTAACCTTGCTGCAGACCGCTAATCACTTAAAATGTTGTTTTTCATACATAGATTGTTCAAATCTGGCTTGCCATAGCTCTCTGGAAAGCTAACAACAAGGCGCACCAACCTACGAAATCTTAAGATCTGCAACTACGATAGTAAGGAGTTATACCACCAAACCCGAAAGGGTTTTACAAAGATGATAATTAAACCTTGCTGTAGACCACTAGTCACTTAAAATGTTATTTCTCACACATAGATTGTTCAAATCTGGCTTGCCATAGCTCTCTGGAAAGCTAACAACAAGGCGCACAAACCTACCAAATCTTAATATTTGGAGCTACGATAGTAAAAAGTTATGCTATGAAACCCGAGAGGGTTTTTGAGATTTCTCTAGAGTTCCAACCTTCCAACACTATCACTAGATTTTCATTCTACTTTTCTTCCTTCTTCCCTTTACCAAGACTAAACATTATTTTCCTCTTCAAGAAGCTTGTGAAACAAGTGTTCAAGATTGCATGAAAATTATCCTCCAAGCAAAGAGAAAACTCCCTATGATCCGAGTCCGCCTTTTAAAGAGAAGGAGAAGGGAGAAGAAGGTGGATCCAAAGCTTGGTGGCCAATGGAATGTTCCATGCTTGGTGGCCATTGGAAGGTTCCAAGCTTGGTGGCCATTGGAAGGTTCCAAACTTGGTGGCCATTGGAAGGTGAAGGAAAAACACCCTTTCACTTCTTCCATTTTCCCCCAACAACTTTACTTACACCCTCAATTTCTTTCCTTTGATCTCACGGTTTTACTTTACCATGGTCCTAAGCCATTACTCACGCCTTTCTTTCCTTTTCTTCGATCTATAAATTATGATTGCGCACCTCAATGTAACAAGTCCTTCACGCCTTCATTGTCAATTTGATTTCGATTGAAGATCTAACATTTTTTCCTTTGCTTGAAATTATGGCGTTGCGCATGGTCACATCTTACGGGCCGCAAGCCGCACAAGCGAATGAAGAATCGCCTTCGGAGTCGTCTCTAGATCTTACCCTAACACAACATCTTTGTGATGAGGAACCCGAACCTCGAGAAGTGCGTGCTCGTCTTGAAGTCGAACCTCCTCGAGCCTGGTACTATCGTATTTCTCCGAACTCTCGCACCCTAGTGATCTTGCTGCAAGTTGACCCCGCTTTTGGTGACGAACCCGAGACCGTCTGTGAAGGTTGTTACGAAACTGAAGATACTTCTATCTTCGCATGGTCTTCAGTTCCCAGCGTTGGTCACTATCGTTGGTTGCGCGGTCCGATCTGTCGACTGCCTCCCAATAGCAAGGCGGACTACCTAGTTCGCACCATCCGGCGCATCCTAGATTTCTTGCAGTTATGAACTATCACTAAGGCATATTTCAGGATTCTACATGTGCTTGCAGCTCCTTGCTGAGCTTATCCCTATTATAAATAAATGTTTCAATTATCATCAGACTCCTATTGCCATTGGCACACTATCATACTATCTATTTAATTGTTGAATTGCCTTGAATTAACCTTATGTTCAATCGGCTTGAAGATTATTCTACCTCTATCAAATCTTTCATCAACACCCCTCCAACTGCTTTGAGAATTCTTAACATCCTTGCTACTTCCTAAATACCATAACAAGACTAATGTTGTGTTGAAGACCGTAAATTTGGTCTCTACTTCTATCCTCAACCCTCTAAAGATTTCTCACCCCTAACTACTCAATAGAGTTCCTAAAACTATGGTTATTAGCCTTTGTTGCAGGAAAGAACTAATCCCACTCCTTATTCACCAATGACGCATGTCAGAAAAGAAAATAACCCCCCTTCGCACCATGCACATTCATCATTCCCTATGAAGTCGCTAAAAGCCCTTAATAACCTTACCCTACTCAAATAACCATGATGTAACTCTTAACAATTAAGACTACCGCACATGGTCGTGTCAGTATGGCTCACAGAACCACTTGGGTCTGAATTCGAAACAAATAAAATGACCACTTTGTTGCTTAGATTGTTTCATTCAAATTAATTTGCCTTTTGCCACGTGCATAAACCTAACATGTTAAGGTTGATTATTTCCATGACCATTTGGTTTTGTTTAAATGGCCAAAGTGTCCCTATCCTAAGCAAAATTAAGCAAACAAGTGGGTAGGTGTTGATTGTTTTATTATGAACTTACCCAGCTACATTAAATACAAGTTTTCACATAGATTTGGGAAGGTTTGTAAGTGATTGAACATGTATTATTCAAAGATTATAATAATAATATTTAAAAAGGTAATAACCATATCCATTTGAATCATTTAAAAAAATTTATGTGGACTTATAGGGAGTGCATTTTTTACCATTATTGAACCATTGTATCATGCATTCACCTCGGAAGCAATGCAAATGATGCACCCCAAATTTCTTAAGAGACCCAAATGTGAGTCCCAAGGTGAAACATTGGAAAAAGAAAGTAGTTGAGGCACACTCCTTAATTCACAACACTTTTGAGGTAGGAGGGTGTGTTGGAGCTTTGGGATGGGATTAGGATGAATTCACAAATAATAATTCAAGATGAATTCAATTTGCACAACCAAGGAAAAAGGGTAGTTGGTGCAAGTTGAATGTAAGTGGTGCGATGGACTTAGTATGGACGAGTAAAAACACATTATAGTGGATTTTTTGGAAGTCATGGTGGTAGTTTTTTTGGAGGGAGTCAAGTATTGTTGCATTGTATTCAAATCTATTTTAAAAACTTGGAAAAAATGAGATGAAAAATTAAAACCTACATTTTAATCTTTCAACCTCCAAAAAAAAATTTACCAAAAGGATAAATGTTTAATTCAAGGTGGACATTACAAAGGATGGTACATCCAATGTCACAATTCAAACTACCACAAAAAAATTATCATTATGGATTTTTTTCTTCTAGTGGAATTGGATAATAAGCCTATAACTTTTTACCACCACACATTGAAGTACCATAAAACTTAAGATGAAAAAATCAAGCAAGAAAAAGTCTTAAATGTTTTTAAATATTTAAAATGAAAATTTCAAATTCATGAAATCCATTTCAATATCTAAATTGATTTTTTCAAGGCCCATATTTTTAGAGGTTTTTAAAAAATAAATAAATTATGGTAGTATGAGTTTGGAAATGGAAAAAAATGTGAACTTCAACATCATTTGAATGTTTTTTTGAAAAATCACTAGATTTGAATTGTAAAGATGGACTTTCATTTGTTCTTTTTGGGTGAGTCTAATGTGCATTTACCTAAACAACTTCAAGCACAGCTTTACATGGCCTGTAACCTTTGGGAGGAGGCATCACTCCCCTCCCTATAATATACTTTGTGACTCTCCATGGGGGTTACATCCAAATGACATTTTCCCCCCAGACTATTAAGTGGGAGTCCCAAAATTGGGACTCTTGTTATTTGTTTTGAATATGCAACAATAATATTGTATAACCCTCAAAAGGATCTTTCCAATGGCGTATTACACACCTTAATCGAAGATGATTTGACCCTTGCTCTAAAGGGATTTGTGGTCAATAATCAAATCCTCAATTTGACTCCCAGCCCTTCTTTTGATCATAACTCATGCATTTTAGGTCTAGATGAACAATATGAGGGCATTATAAACATCTACACTTCAAGAACTTTCTAATGATATCTTGAGGGCTTCATTTGGTGTTTATTGGCCCTTTCAATTAAAGCTTTAAACAATTGGGACTCTCGCACAACATTAGGAGAAAAAGGGCATTTTCTAACCAATCAGTTTTTGACTACATGTTGTCTTCAACATTGTTTTGGCTACACAATAATATTTATTTTTTAAAAATCTACATGGATGGGATGGCATTTCAAATGAGTTAACGTGTTGATTAGTTTAGTAAGTGTGTGACATTGACCATTAACGAGTGTTGACCATCAAAATATTTTTAAAAATAAAATATAACCTAGTTGAAAATTCCACTTTGCCATGACATTATGCCACATCAAGTCAGTTGCTTGACTATTTTGGTGGACCTTGTTCTTGAATGGATGAAAGAAGGATATTGATGGATGAATTATTGCATGCCTTTTCAACTGTATTTCAATTTTAATTATCATTACCTATACCCTACCCACATATTACCTATCCACCTACCTACTTATCATTACTTACACCTTTACTTATTATTATAACTTATATTCACATATTACATACCTACCTACTTAGGTATCTATAGACTATTGACCTACATAACTTAACCTACACCTTATTTTAAATCACCTATGTTATAATCTAAATCTATTTAACCTACAATTTATCACCTATGTATAACTACTTTGGTAATATATGTAATAAGTACCTACCTAACCTACAAAGTATTACCTACCTACCTACAAATACCTAGAAGTAATTCGCAAGAAGTGTATTTGCTTAACCTACAACCTACTTAGGTAGTTAATGAGGGATGTAAGCATGTAAGCTACTTCAGTAATTAGGTTGGATAGCTAGTGAGGCTAGATTTAAATGGGGTGGCAAGGCAAGGCAAGTTATGACTACCTACCTACTTATTGTCTGCCTAGATGCAATAGGAGGTCCTTAAGTAAATAATAGGTAGATATGTTAGGTCAAATGTAAGTAAGTAGGTTATTTAAACTAATTAGGTATAGGTAGATCAGTATTAAGTAACTAGGTAACTAGGCAAGATTTTTAGGTAGGTACCTACTTGATTTTTGTTAAATAAAGGTGTCATGATTCACAACCTACCTACTTATACCTACACAAGTGATTCATAACCTACCTATACTTGACATATTACTACCTACCTAGGTCTACATAGGCTTTAAATTAGGTAAGGAAGTTAATTAAACCTAGGCTAGGATAGTTAACTAGGCTAGGTGAACTACTTTAACTTATCAAAGGTTCAATTTTGTGGTATAAAATAATTGGTATATAATTTTATGGCATTTTACATATTCATTAAAACGCCATAAAATGCCACAAAATTACAATCATACCATTTATAATGTTTTAAATTATCTAAAAAGATGTTGAACCCCTCCTTTTGGTGCATTGGAGGCATTAAAAATTGTCAAAAATGGTTTAGAAATGAGAAGGTTATGGCTCCCCAAAGTAGTGGGGTCAAGAACTCAAAACAACAAACCACAACCAATTTTTGAACACCCAAGAAAATCCTTTTATGTTGCTATGTTGTTAATCGAGTTCAAAGATTATTTGTAGAACTTAAGGTGGCGCTCCTATAACATTTTAAATCATTAAAAATGAATAAGAAATGAGAAAGTTATGAGCTTTGAAAGTAGGAGGGGTCCAAATAGAAGAAAAGAGAAAAATGTGATTTGTAAGTATGAAAGTTTTTTTCTTCAAATGTCATTGGTTTTTCTTATTTTCTAGTTCCAAAACAAACACTTGGGTAAGGAAAGCTAAACTTATGAACCTTTTCAACCATTAGTGCAAATAAGGTTTTGATTATGTTTGTTTTAGTGAGCTATTTTCAACTAAGTTTCAACTATATAATTTCAATTAGGTTTCAACTATGTCCATCGATTATGTATAAATGAAGTTCATGATGTGTGCCATTTTGATTCGTTATTTAGTTTTAAGTTTTCCAAATTTCAAAGTGTTTTTTTCTTTGTCAAACTTCCTTATTTTTGAGTAGTAAATGATGACATTTTTATTGATTTTTAATGTGTGTAACTAATGCACAATTTTTTTCTTGATGCATGATAACTTAGATTCGTATTAAGTTTTCTCATTTTCAACAACTTTCATTTTCTTTAATTCAAAAATGCAAGGTGTAGTTATGAACAAATCAAATGATGTGGTCCAACAAGGCAACAATCCAATTAAGCATGCCAACAACGAGTTCACACCATTAATGCATAAACATATGACAACCACCTTATAAGAGAGTCATTTTATTGTTTCGATAAATGTTTGATTAACAACATTAGCATTTTCGGGATGTAGAAGGGACCATTTCTTACATGGGAATAATTTTCAGGTTATAATAGGTTTTGCATTCTTAGTTGATAATGTATAAGTAGACTATGCTTTTATTATGGTTTGATTTTTTTTAGTTAATTTTAACTAGGTGTATTATCTCCATAGTCTAGCTTTAGTAGTCTTACAATTGTGATTGTAATTTGTGTAGACTTGTAATCTCAATTACATTTCAGCTAATTTACATAAACTTTGACTTATTTTCAACATATTTTCAACTTGCTTTCAACTACCTTGTAGTTGATCTCTTTACTTTGGCTTGACTTCAAATATGTTGGATGACTTACGAACAACAAGATGCCATGTGTCATGTAAGTGTGTAACATAAGTGCTCACGTGGCACAATATCATCATATTCGAACAATTTGTTCAAGGCATATTGCCTTTGTAGTAACCATATCCCTTTCGGGGAATGGATTACCTCAATGTCGAGGAAATAATGCAACTCTCCCAAATCCTTCATCTCAAACTTTTGCTTCAAAAGCTTCTTCAAATCAAAGATGTCTACATCACTATCTCCTATGATAATCAAGTCATCAACATAGATGACTATGACTACAATCCCAATGATTTGTCTTTTTCACATATAGTGAAAAATCTGCATTGGATGTTTGAAATCCACTTGTGACGAGATACTAACCAATCTTGTCTGACCAAGCTCTAGGAGCTTGCTTCAAGCCATACATAGCTTTCTTCAACCTACAAACCAAATTAGGATGTGTTTGATCCACATAACCTGGTGGTTATTCCATGTACACTTCTTCTTGTAAATCTCCATGAAGAAAAACATTTTTTACATCCATTTGATGTAAAGACCATCCTTTTGTTGCTGCCATAACAATGATTGCTCTTACAGTTGTTATTTTGGCAACTGGACTATAGGTCTCCTCATA
>Ga0209611_10003886_pt1 | contig 25691 bp, 16 predicted proteins | sample S1TSphgellanicum_3_FD_187693 | JGI IMG/M metagenome (GOLD analysis project Ga0209611, IMG submission 187693) | Host-associated microbial communities from peat moss isolated from Minnesota, USA - S1T2_Fc - Sphagnum magellanicum MG (SPAdes) (version 2) | ecosystem: Host-associated > Plants > Peat...
AAAAGAAAATTGAAAAATATTGTATAACATATCAACATCAAAAAAACAATGAGGAATGTGAGCTTCATCATTAAAAACATTATGAAACAAACAATGAAGGGAAAAATGAAGTAATCTACTTAGGTTTGGGTGGTTATCATGATTATTGTGTCACCACTTGACACCTTGATTCAAAACTCATTAATGACATCAATTTTGAACATATATTTGCACCAATTTTTATGTTGGCTATGAATCTTACACCAAATAAAAATTACTTATTATTGGATAATGTCATTTTTGAATTACATATGATGGTGTGGATGGTTGATTCATATAAACAAATAGATTTTATGGACAAATTTTCACTTTGTAAAATATGTTTAAATCAATCTAATACAATTGAAATTCATCAAATGTATGGATATGTTATGGAATGGGACGTAGTGGAACATTGATGATGAATAAACAATAGTTGGAAACTTTTTGGTAAACTTGCAAGGTTTATCACATTTTAGTTGTTTTTTTTCTTCACCTACTATAAAGGTATAAAAAAATTGTAAAATAATGGAACTTAATCTATAATTCATTCAAAACAATGTCAAAACAAAAAGATTGTTAGGATCAGGTAACAAAGTTAGTTAAATTTAAATGTGATTCAGTTAGTGGATCAATAACTACCTATTCAAATTAATAATTGTTAGTTATTGCAAGTAATATATACCTTGTTCTTTTTGTGTTTTGTTCACTACTAATCTTTTGTATCTAACCATGGAAATTTATGTTGTCAAATTCTTTGTGGTATTAGAACATGATGTTTGAATTTTATTCCATGAATAGATCCACATGCAAGTCCTTCACAAGTGGAACTCTCAAGTCCAATTAAACAACTAGATTGCACAATTTTAGAAACATTTGACATATGAGTTCAAATGTGTCAAAGGAAGAAGACTATATCTAAGAAATAAAGGTGATTATGTTTATTTTAGTAACCAAAAGAAAAGCTCTAAAAACCTTTCAATCTCTACATCCAAACATGGTTAGGGGGAGTAGTGTCATTATTTTTGACAATAACAAGCTAACATAAGTAGCTAATGGGTGAATGCATGGTTGAGTGGTTCATTTTTGGTGGATAGAAAATCCATACAAGTCCATAGTAAGTTTTTAATAAGTGATCAAATGGACATGGTTGTTAATTTCTAAAATTTTAATGTTGTAATCTTTCATTACCAAATGTTCACCATCTATGAAACCTCATAAACCTATGTCAAAACCTATATCAAAAGTTTTTGATGTCATTTGTCATCATGAATGCCACTTGGAAATCCTAAAAGAAATACCCACAAAGTCCATATGAATGAAGGCCAATATAGAGTTTTTAAAAACATGTTCATTAAACACAATGTTCTTGAAAAACAACAAAAAATTCATTTCAAAAGGACTTTTGATTCTTTCAATAGATGTTATAGTAAATGATTTTTCAATAGGTGAAAAATGGTTTATTTAGGAGACTATGAGGTCTAGATCTTCTAGAAAGCATTGCACTCTTTCTTTGGCTCCTTAGATATTTCATGTTTGTTTTATCATTCTCAAGTTTCACTATTTAATTGGTTTGTCTATTCCTTTGTTTTGTCTTGCTAAGTTTTAGGAAAGTTGTTTTGAAGCTTTAGGAAAATTTTTAAAACATTTTGGAAAATTTTCATGAAATGTAAAGAATTTGAAAAACACTAAACATTAATAGGCTTTTAATGTCGTTTTCACAAAATGGAATTGCATGCAAAACACTTTTGGAATAAAATTTTACTATTGCTTTGGTGAAATGAAATCACATGCAAAACACTTTTGTAACAAATTTTTAATATTGGTTCCATGAAATGCAATTGCATTACCAATGCACAAAGCACCTTATAAAGTATAAGAAGGATTTGTTGCTAATCTACATTAGTACTATCATAAAAAACATTAACATATGCTATTTACTAAAAACATTTGTATGTCTTCATAGTGTACATACAAATTACCTAATACCAATGCATGGGATTAAAATCATCACAAAATTAGGAAAAACCCATTAGAAATATATGTTAGTCTAATTATCACAAAGACATTAGTACTTGTTTTTAAAGAAATGGAAAAAATTAGTTGGAAATCTATTTCAGTTTTATCACTTAGGCATTAATATGTGTTATTTATCAATGGTTAATTGCACAATGCTTTTAAAATGGTATTTGCTCATATCTTTCATGATAAAGATATAAATTGCCAATGGTTTTACATTCAATGAGATATTAATTTTTACAACAAAATTCACACATTTCTTTCATAATATAGGTATGGATTACCAATTAAAAAAGCACATTTGATGCCACAATATTTTTTAAAATGCAATTTACAGACATTTCCCATAATATAGATATATAATTCCAAATGGTATCACATTGATGGGCACCTTCCAAACCATAAAAAATCTAAGTAAAATTCGTTGGTAATGCATTTCAATTGTATAACAAATGCATTAGCGTAGGTCATTTTAACAATGGTTTTTTGCATGATATTTTTTCAAATGATATTTTAATGTTATTTTCATATTATTAAAAAAAAATCCAACAATATAACATTGAGTGGCACACTTGAAACCATGACAAAAAATATAAAATATTTGTGAAAAAAATGTTGGTACTTTTGTGAAATTGTAGTAGTGAATGGAGCAGCATTAGGGCCTCCAAGAGATGCTGGAGTTGGGGCTGCATGCACAACAGGCACTGGGGGAAAAAGCTAAGCTACAGGGGCAACCAACCTTGGCAAGCTATGGTATATACCCTGCCACAAATGAAGCTGAGTTGCAAACTGTGCTTGTAAACACAAATGCATAGCCCAACATGAAAATTACTTCAATTGGACAAGATAAAGGATCTTCCAAAACTTGTCTCAAAGGTCTTCAAATTCCATAAGATTCTTTACCCTCAAAGTTAATAATGCACTTGGGAAACCTTAAAGGTTCCTCCTTACACTCTCACATACTTCTAACTAACATGAAATGTACTTGGATGGAAGATGATCATGTGTGGAATGGTGACATGTATATTTATTGGCATACATCTATGTTAATATTTTGAAGGAGGACACCGACACATTAGTCTAGATTTCTCAAACTTTCACTGGAATAAGTTATGTCTACAACAATTTTAAGGTTTTGTTCTTTTGTCCCAATGGGCAACTGTGCACTAGAGAGATGGCTATCATTGTGCCCTATAGTGTGCAGATTCAATTTATTGGAACCAAGAAGATTATGAATACTTGGCACAATGTATCTATGCCTACTTGAAATTATCATATTTCAACATTAGATTTGATCAATTGAGCTTTTTGAGTATTGCAACTTTTGTGAATTTACAAGAGCTCTTTATTAAACAACTTGCAGCACATATGATGAAGTTTGGTCTGCTGTTATTTTGATTACATCATGCATCAATTTCTTGTCTTGCCTCTCATCTTCAGTTTTGACAAAAGACACAAGATTGGAACCCCTAGTTTGCTCAGAAAATCTTGTTGGAGTTTGATCATCTTGCAGCAAACACAAAGCAAGTGATTTCTAGTCGTCAAATGAAAAGGCAAATGTAGGCCCAATTGCAATTTTGTTTCATGATCTTATCTTGAATATTGACATTGGTCCTTTATATAAATGATTTTAAAGGATAGCCCAAAACACCTTTTTGAAAAGGGGAATGCATGCTCGATGCAAGACTAAGTCAAGATAGGTGATTTTAAGAATAAGTATATTGCCTCTAGTTGTTATTTCCATAAAATTTTGAAAAAGGTTTCAGAACTGAGATCAAAGGTATCCTTTATAAGTCAAGAATTGGAATGAAACCAAAGTTTAAAATCAAGAGCTGAAACTTTAAAATCAAAGAATTCAAACAACATTGGTATTTCTTATTTACTAATACAAAGTCAATTTTGATTTATTTTTAAATGGTTGTACTTTATTTTAAATTATTGGTAACTCATTAACAATTATAGTGGTGTCAATGGAGTAGTGTTTTTTAGCCCAATTGTTAGAAGCCCAAACATTTGGCTTTTTTGTTGGGATTGGTTTTTTTGAACACTTGGGGGATTTTTTTTTGTTGAACTCTTGTGCAAAAGGCTTTTCACACTTGATCCAACCCCAACATTATATGTGCACTTAGTTGTTAATACATGCAATACAAAAATATTGCTTACTTCTTTTTTGTCCCTCAATTACCTTTTTGCCCTTCCAAGATGTATTTGTTGATGTTCAGACCAATGTTAATGCTCATACCCCCTAATTAGGCCTCTAGCATTGTCTATCACATGAGCCAATTGTTATAGTCGACCAATAAAAAAATAATCATTTTATTACATGGCGCCAACATTGGATGATGTGCAAGTTTGCTAACCCGAATCACATTTTCCAACCCAAATTGACATATAAATATTAGACTTCATCCAAAATATGTTGTGTTGAGCACCAGCAGAGTTCTTCTTAGGACATCTTTCCATTAGGTTGTTGCGAGTAGAGAACGATGACTTTCCATTATTATTTTCTTGCTATATGTGTTCATAGTCATCACACAACTAGACCTGTCAAGCATTGACGAAATGCAAGAATTGGGAACAAACTGTGACTAGCTAGCCACAAAATGACACATTGAAGCCCCTTTTTTGGAATGGGAACATGTTCGCGTAATTCTTAACATTGATTAACTACATATTTTCAACCCAATCGCAGCTCTCCAATGGGAAGCACCTATCCATGCAGCAAGAAACAAGGCCTATATCCAAGACTTACCCCTAGGTTGCTCTGACCACAGCACACTGTGTCTAGTTTTGTCACAACACCTTAACGGAAAGAGAACCTTATGCATGAGATTTATGTGCTCCAGTAAGAAAAATCATTCCCAAAGCAACAAACATTCAGGGCATCATGCCTCCTTTGGATGGCCACATTTTCTAGTACAAAAGTATGAAAAATTTATTGTAGAACTTGTTGTTTTTCAAATTGAGAAGCACAACATTGCATCAAATGGGATAGAAAGTAAAATACAAAATCTAGCAAACTTCAGCAAGAAAGACAATGTACCTATTTGAAAAGAAGTACATAATCAAAGAAAACAATTGACCTATTGTTGAAGGCAAAGCAATGTGAATGGAAAAAATGCAGTAAAACAAATTGGATTTATATGATATTCTCAACAAAAAATAAAACAAAAAATTTACATTAAAATTAGAAGGGGAAAAAAAAAAGTCTTATAGTGATTCGAGAAATGCTTTTCAACAAGTTTGGGGTTTGGGGCCTGGGTTTCTATACAAAGAAGTGTGTTATTTTAATCTATTTAAGTTTACATACCTTTTTTTTTCCCCTGTTTCTAATGCATGTAGACAAGGCTATAGAGTTCAAGAGGATTTAATATCTTGTTTTTGTTTTCTTCTTCTTATTCATTTTTTTGGAGAGACTATTGAAAAATGCAAAGAAAAAAAAAGGAAGAAAAAGAAAGCTTCATGATAATAACTTGAATAAATAATAATAATAGTAATAAGAACGGGTTTGAACTTTGAGCTCACAAACTGTGTTCAATAAGGGTGATGAAAGAATGGACCCAATTTCATTGCAAAAGAGTAGAATAGTTGGATTTATATGATGTTCTCAGTAAAGATAAAATAGAAAAACATCCACTTTTTCTCAAATCACTTGAACCTTTTTTTTTAAACCCAAGGATGGATAAGAAGGGACAAAGAAAACAGTTCAAGTGATTGGAGTAAAATGCTAGATGGCTTTGGGCTTAAAGATTTTAAATTGTTGTTATTTCAATGTATTCCATTTTGGTTTTCTACACCTTTTTGCCCTTTTTCAGTACATGCAGATGAGACAAGGCGAAAAACATAATAATCCACACATGTTGGAATTTTGATTTGATATAGATTTCTTCCCTTTTTTTGTGGATGTAGATGAGGCAAAGCTACTATAAAGTTCAAAAGCATGATGTATGTGTCTTAGATGAGGCAAGGCTATAGCTTTCAAAAGCATAAAGTACATGTTTTCCCTTTTCCTTTTTTTCTTTTTTTTGGGAGAAAGTAAAAAGAAATGCAAATGATAAGAAGAGAAAATAAAATTTCATTCGATTTTGGAAAAGAAGAAGAAGAAGAAGAAGAAGAAGATGGGTTTGGGCTCATATAGTTAGTTGGGCTTCTTCAAATATAAATAATTTGGTAGTTGGTTTGTTGGAGAGGAGGTGGAAAGGAGATAGGAAGCTAGGAGGAATGCTGGTGAAGAGTCTTTGCAATCACAATAGTGATGGAGAGCAAATTATACTCCTTGCTTAAGGTCTTGTGTGGCAGATTATGCCAATTTCTTAACCACATTATACAACATAATCTTCTAGTGAAGATCATACACTTGTAATAGGTAGTGATCAAAATATGTCTGTTTGAATATGAATTCTTTCTTTAAATTGTTCAATCTACACTTCTATGGAACACTTCATTGTTGCTGTGCTTACTTTTGCCATAATTATTTCGAATCCTCTGCATTAAATATTGTGGTACTAAGTTTCACCTTGATTCAATAAAATTCTTTCACTTTGCAAATAGCAAAGTTCGAGATTAAAATAATAGTGGGTAGAGGGTGAATAGAGGAATCAAAGATAGGGTCACTTTATGAATTTCTCTATTGGGTCAAAATTCAAACCAAATTAGAAGCCCAAATCTTACACAACTGCATAGTCTTTTCCTTATAAGAAAAACCAATAAAATCCTAGAATCCAATGTCACAACTATGCATGTATAGCACAAATCAAACTAGACTCCATGATGGGTTAGTCCTAATTAACGCCCATCAAACTCAAGCGCATGCTGTGTGAAAGCCATGCAAGCAATGTTAGGCATATAGATTAGTGTTGGATAGGTATATTGATTTTTATATATATCAGCTGGAGAAGGGGAAATTCAAAAGTTCTTAAAATATATCACCCAGGTAAGGTAGAAGTAAATGATGAACATTTACCCTGTTACAAAGGTATGGCACATGTTTGAACATGTGAAATTTCATATATATATATAATCAAATCAATCAAATATCTTCACTTTTTATAATGGAAAATGTTAGTAAAATTTAAAAGGTTTTGAAGAACATATGATAAGAATTTCATTCAATGTAATGAGTCAAAATGAATGTCAAAACAAAAATTAAATGAAAAATTAGTCATCATAATTTGCAAATCCATCATAGCCATGTGCATTGCAAAATGTGAAAATGCATATATGCTACATAATGAATTTGGCATACACCCTTCATTTACTCCTTCAAAACAATTACCCTCCCTTGGGTGAGGGAAAATCCAAGGGAGGGTAAACCTCAGCTATACACTAGTTGGGTAAATTAAAGCCATGGTAAGTGTGAAATACTATATACTCATGGGTATATCAAGTTGAAAGATGAGCTGCCCAACATGGGTATATATCACCATATCAAAATCACCAAGCAACAGCAGCTGCAAAAAAGTGCCAAGTGCCAAACACTTCATCTCCAATTAGTGTATGCCAGTACATAAATTATCACCAAACATATAATTTGGAATATATTACCTATTTTTTGTTGCTTATGAAACCCAATATTCAAATATGATATGTATTTGAAAATTTGTGGCTTGCAACCAGTTGATATAATTTGAGTTCATCATTTTCCAATGCACAGTTATTTTGAATATTTGAATAACCACAAGTCCCAATTTTCTGAAAAAAAATTAAGAGTCAAAGAGCCACACAGTTTCAGTTATTTCCAAAACCTCAAAGAAGGGGTGTTTTCATGAGAGAATTAGCAAAAAAAAGAAGAAACAGATGGTTTTATATACAGTTGTTTGAAATTTAAAAAGAACTTAAGAATTGTGATTATATATCAGAACCAGTTCTTTAAATTTTTTGGGAACTGCAGTTATGAACCTTAAGAACCACCACCATCACAACCTGGGGGCATTTTACATGTTCCTATTTATGATAACCACCCAACATTGAGAAAAACCCTATTTGCACACTCCATCATGCACACCCCAGTGACCACACCATTCCACACCTTATACACACAATTGCTACTTCAATCACAAGAACCCAACAATGTGAGGACGGTAGGGTTTAGGGTTTAGCTCACACAAACAGTTTGCAGGCTATAGGGTTTAGGGTTTATTAGTGTACAATAAGCTGAGAATTGCAATGATAATGTCCCTATACCCTAGCTACTAATGCAGTAGGTAGTTTCTCTAGTGCCCATTATCTGTTCCCTGGAGAAATGAAAAAAAACCCCATGTTCTCTATTGATAAGATGGTTCTAAAGAGAAAACCCTAAAATATATGTAGGGTAATGCTGCAGGTCTTACTGAAAGTAGCAGACCTGCTCCTGCAAATTTTTCAATAGATGAGATTCTGCAAGAAATCACAAGGCTGATCATCTATAAGGCTAAAAAAACTATATGCAAGATCCTTAAGAGATACCTCCAAAAAAATGGAACATGCTATTGGAAAATATGGAAGATAGGAACCCCAATGCTTTTGTTTCTCTTCATACACTATTGTGCACAAGATCATTAGAGCATTTGTGAATGTGTTTATTTTGCTTGGGATTGGAAAGAAGCCTGACAACCCTAACCATTGGTCAGTAGCTTGTAACACTACAAGGCTTTGTTTTTTTTATCCTTATTCTTTTTTTTGGAAAGAGAGGGAGGGAGGGGGGAGGCAAGGGAGATGCTGAATGGTTGGACTTCTGTGATATAATTTTTGTGGATTTTATTTATTTATTTATTTATTTTGTGATTCATTTTTTTTGAAGAAATTTTTTTGGGATGTAAAATAGGTTTTTTTCAATAAAAACTTAGCTATTTTTGTGAAATCATTTTTTTTCCAAACTCTTTTTATTACTTTGTGTAATGTGACCTACCAAAATGTTAGAGAAATAGCGACCAAGATTTTTGTTCCCAAAAGATTAGACACATTTGGAATTTGAGTCTTTGAATATTTTGGCGGTTACAAAAATCAATTCTTTGGACTTGCTACTTTGTCAGGGCCAGGTATTATTATTCTAGGTGATTGTCTTTTGCAATATTTGATATATTGGCAAAAGATGGGGTGGTAGCCAATCCCCTTCCACACTCTTGTTCCCATGGAGGACATATGTTTAGGATTTGGAATAAAGGTCTCTCTTCTTCATTCTACATATATATATATAACACTCATGGAGGGAATTAAGAAGGGACGACCATTCCCTGTAATTCTGTGGGTCCTTTTGGTGTGGATCCTTTTGTTTTTCCTTTTGGGATGATGGAATGGGGGAGTGAGGAAGGACATGGTGGTGAGTGGGTATCAGTGTTGAGCGGATATCACAAATACCTTTGAGCATCACTTGGGTATCACCATGAATGATACCCTGATTGAAAACCGAACCAGTTTTGAAAAAATAATTTAAAAAATCTGAGAATTGGGTATGGTCGAACCCCTTACTCGCGTCAAGGACTTAGGGTTTAGTTGTCATAAAAAATTAGTATAAGCAATGAGAATGAAGTTATCAACATCAAACTTAATTATGTTTCTATGTAGAATGGAATAACGTTTTATTTACTAGATCTTGTTGATCACTCATAGATTATGGGTTTAAACTGTAAAAAAGACGCTTTATCATCAGACCCACACCAAAATTTGCATGTCAGGTTTAATTTGCCTTGGGAGATGGCAGATCCAAAGGAGGGCTAGTATTTGGTGGTAGGTATTTATTAATGGTAAGCCAAGTCAAATGATAATGATGTTTGGAAAGTTTATTTTAAACAATGATTTATTTTTTAAATCTTTCAAAAACCTTGAACTAGAGGTGGTTTTATTTTGATTTTAAAAAAAATTCAAAGCTATCGTTAAAATAAATAAATAAATAAATCTTTTAAATTAAAAAAATTAAAAAAAAACTTGATTTGTGAAAATTGACAAAAGATAATTGGTTTGTTCTTAAATTTTTGAAAACCAACATTGTGAAAAGCAATTTATTTATTTATTGTAAATGTTAATACCTTTACCCGACATAAAAATTCTAAATTTTTTTTGGGGGAAAACCGGACCCTTTTGTACATTACTTTGTGAAAACCTAACCTGACAGGTATTATAAAATTGTGATACCCGCCCAACAATGGTGGGTACCCCACCTAACCATTTTGGAGATGAAAAAGCAAAGGCTCTATGTTGTTATGCACTATGAATAATGATCAATTGATGAAAAAATTTCATTGATTTTGCAAAAATTAAGTTCCATTCAAATGGAAATATTGAATGACTAAAACCCCATGATCAGGGGAAAAGCTTTGGATTTATGGAATGTACTTTAATAATAAAATTAGATTCTAATTTTTAATTTAAGCTTCACATTGAAAATGTGAGGAAAAGGTGAAAATAATGATAAATGATATGAAGGTATTATCCATTTAATAATACCCTTCCCCCCACCCTTTTAATTTCTTTCATATGTTCCCATATGGTTTCCAACAATTCATCATTATTTGTGTCAATCTCAATTTTGATTTTGCTATATAACATAGACATGAAAAGGCACATTAACATGTGCCTATTCATGTTTTTCTTTTGAAAAGGTAATAATTATTTTGAATAAGTAATCATTTGAATTATTACATACATACATAATGAACCACTTGAAACCATAAACTCTAGATTGCATGCAACTTGAATTGAATTGAAAAGAAATGCAATTGAAATTGGTGCAAAAGGTATTGAAATTTTGTTTGTGATTATGGCCTTGAAAAAAAACTTTGAGAAAACACTTTTCCATTTTCTTTGTTTGGGAATCAATTAAATAGATTACAATTTGGAATTGTCATCCAAAAAAATGACGTATAGAACCTAAAGTTGATCTACCTAAACTAACTCCAAAAAATTTAGTCATTGAAATTTACACTTCAAACTTTACAATGTTATGCACTACCATGTGCCCTTGCCCTTTGGGCAAGCTTTCAAACTAAGCAAAATCCTCCCTTTGTCCCTTTTTTTCCTTTCTCATTTTCTTGTATGTTTTCATATGGTTCCCAATAGTTTATCATTATTTATGTCAAATCTTTCATGTAGAGCGGAAATGGGTTACCTAGATAGGTTAGTATACATAGCCTGGACATGAAAATGCACATGTTAATTTTCTTTTTCATATCTATATAGGTTGACAAGAGAAAGGAATGACCTAGTCATTAAATAAGGAGTGAGATAGTTAGGCTTGGAAGAGATAAGTATGAACATACAACACAGACAAACATACAACATTATTTTTATTAGATAAAATTTTAAATGTCTTGAGATTAAATCTTGATTCTTGATGAAAATTCGGTGAAAATTGGTGAATTTGAAAACTAATAATTTGAGTATTTTTTGGGGTCTTATAAAAAAATCAAGCTTGGTTTTTTAATTTGGATTTTTTAAAAAGATAAAAACTAAGGTGATTCTTAAATTTTACTCTAAGAAGAAAAACTAGTGATTTGAAAAACAATGGTTTGAACTTGTTTTAAAGGGAAAAATTAGTATGTGATGAACTATTCATTTTGTTGTATTTTGTCATGTTGATATTCCTCAAACCCACATGTCTTTTGTTGCAGTCTTTTTCCCATTGAAAACACTCAATGATTGGGGTGTAGCAACATAGTTTCATAATGTTTAAACCTATGATGCATGGGTTACTAAATACTGAACCATTTTGTCCTAGAAAATTCAATGAAATTTTTTAAAATAAACTTTCACAAAATTGGGGGGTGGTCATGATACCTTTGAAAAGGTCTTGATGAATGGGATTTCATGCATGTGATTTTGTAATTTTGACCTAAAGTGTGGGAAATATTGAAATTTGAATAGTTTTTCATTGGAACTTTTTTAAAATAAAGAAATTAAAATTTGATTGAAAATTGGATTTAAAACTTAGGTTACAAGAGTGTGTGCCATTTGCCTTTTCAAATTTCTTTCAATATCATGATATAATAACATAAACCACATCATTAAAGGATATTGAAGGATTTTATTACAATCTCAACATATTTGTCAAACAAATTTCCGTAGGTAAAAATTAGTAAGTTTTGACCATAGGGTAAAAGTTGTCCTACTAGGGTAAATAATTCCATAGGTTTATCCTAAATAAGCTTGAATGGTTATTGTTGAGATCTTTTAAAATATTTTGAGACATCTTGAATTAGTGTAAGATCTGTTGAGATATCTTGTGTTAGAGTCAAATATTTTTGGTTAATCTAAAATATTTTAAGATATTTTGAAATATTCTTCCTTGAACTAGGTCCTCAATAATATATAAATGGAGGTAATTCTCTTCATGTTACATTTAGTCTATTCAACATTAGTTGGATACAATCTTGCACCATAAACATGTTTTGTTTTTTTCATGTTTCCATAATACAATTCCATTATGTTTTGCACATTTTGTGTTTTTATCTTTTGTTTTTATCTTTCATGTTTGGACTTAAAATTAGGCTTACTTTCGTCATGGTTGGTTCATGTCCTTTGAAATTCATTTTGTTTTGATAATTTTCATGCCTAATGATAATGGTCAAAGGTCAAACACAAGTGAAGATATTAAATTTTGAAGAAGCAAATCCCAAAAGATTTCTAATTATTTTGAGTTAAAATTTCTTGTGTGATTAATTGTAAAAGTTCAAAAAATGTGTGTGAAACTTCAACTTCATTGAAGGTGTTTAATGAAAGTTATAAAAATGAATAGTGGTTAGGGTACAATTTGACACCTCATGATTTAGATGTCAATATTTACTAAATATACCATTGGATTATTGTGAGATTTGGTGAACATGTTTGCAATAAGTGCTCAAAAACTGTCCAAAGTTATAGACCCATTAGAAATTATTTTCATGGCATTTGATTTAAGACTACAAAGTTGAATTGAAGATGATAAGTGTAAGATAAGGTTTTGTTGCACCAAACATTGAAACAAAAGTTGTAGCTTTCAAATTAATTCTTGTAAAGCTATTAATTCATTTAGATCATCTAATTGATTTAGATTTTAATGTTCAAAGTAGTTCATGTTTTTAAACTTTAATTTTTAATTAAGGTATGTAAATTAAGCATCAAATGTTAATTTAAGAAAGGATGTTTTAACAACTTATTATTATTATTATTTCATACTTCAAGCTTGGATGTTAAATTTTTTATAAATGCTTGTGTTTCATGTTGCATCCATATAATTGCAATATTTTTCATTCATTAATGGGCATATATTGGAGGTTGCAAGTTTGTAACATTTGCATGTATTTGTGAAGTATTTAAAGGTGGATTTCCCCTAAGTCTTGTGGGTGCAAGGTTATTGTGTAAAAGTTGAGATTTTGCAAGGATTTGGGAGGAAGGTGGAGGGGTAGGTCAAATGTGACCTCAATGTCCCAAATGCACACATCCTTTGGGCCACTACCTCCTTGTTTGTGCATATGAAATCAAAAGCTTCAAGTGTAAAAGACTATCCATGCAATTCTTTACAATTTATTGTAATTAACATCGAAGATATGGAAAAATCAAATGATCAAAAGTGATGTTTCATAAAATTTCATCCCTTTTGATTTAAGTCTTATTGTCCCACTAATGCAACATTTAAATTTTCACTCAATTGAAGTTGGGGCATAGTTATTTGGGCGTGCATGCATGAAGTTGGCCATTTTATGGTTATGTGTAATTCCACTTTGGGTTTGTGTTGATGAACTCACATTGATGGCCAACATGCATGATCACATGTCATTCTAAAGGTGAGGTTGGGGTGATGACCAATCAATTAATGATTGTTGTTATTATGGGAATGTAGGTAGAACCACATCCCCTCTTGATTCAAAGCCTTGACATCAAAAACCAATTCTAGTGTATTTGATTTGGTTTAAGGTTCAATGATAACAATGACATTAAAAGGCACCTTTCAAGGGTTATTGAGTGTCAATTTCATGCAACAAAGGGATTCGTTATAAGGCACCATCACCTATTCAAAGAAAGATAATTCATCATTTGATTCAAAATTAAATTATTTGAAAACCATTGATTGACACATGTCGTGGGACACAATGGAGATGTGAAGTCCACATAGGTTTTTAGGGATAGTTAGAACCATTGAATTGGATGACTTCATTTAGAAACTTGACTTGCAAAGTGGCATCCAAAAATGAGTAATTTCACATTGTTCACCCCTTTCATGGCATGGAAAGATATTTTCCAAGATTTGGAAGGACCTCCCATGGATGATTTCCATGAGTTTTGCCATCATTTCACCCAAGAAATCAAAGCATAGTGCTTTCATTGGTCTCCAAACTACATGTTGGTCACATTTGTCTTCCACACCCATTTTGTGACAACCAATTCATAGATGACCATTCCAATTACATATTAATTGCAACAATCTAGGTTTTGTAACCACATTTTTTCAAGTGGATGATGAAGGCAAAAAAATTGTGGTGGCCTATACTAGCCATTCCAACAATGAAACAAAAGCCAATTATAGTTCTTACAAAAGGTCGCCTTGTGGGCATTTAGGCCATGGCCCATTTTAAATGTTACTTAAATGGTAATTCATTTACCCTCATGGCTATCATCAAACATTCAAATGGCTCATGGATTTTGACATACTCATTATTAAATTGGTTTGATGGATCTTAGGGCAATTTTGTAGTCGCACGCACAACCAATGTAATTGCAAATGACACCTAGTTGCACATAGTTGCATAGTGATTAATTGCAAATGACAAGGTTTCTACTAGTGTCATATTACAAAAATATGATTTCCAAGTTATACATTCGACAAGTTAGTGAACCAAGATGCTGATGGGTTGAACCAAAACCCATGTACAAACCAATGGGATGACATACGAAGATTTTGGCATCGGGAGTGTCATGAACATCACTTTCACCTATGGATGGAGCTCATTCATAACTTTTAGTTAATTCTTAATTGACTTATAGTTAATTCACAGTTAAATCATAATTCACTTTTAGTTAAATTTGAATCAATTCATAGTTTGCTTGTAATTATGAAGCCTCTCAAAAAGCTTCCTTAATTGGTGGGCATATTGGAAATCTCCATGGAAGTTTCTCTAAGCTAAGTCCCCAAAAAGGTATAAATAAAGGTAGGACCTCCCATTACTTTCAGTTTATTCAACATTAGTTTAAGGTACGATCTTGTTTATAACCTTGTTATATTTTTTTATGTTTATATTTGCTTATTTCATTACAATAAATATATGTTTGTACTTGGGTCTTGCACACTTCGTATTCTTGGTTTTAGCCTTGTATTTTTATTTTGATATTTTTGTTTTGTGTTTTGGATTTAGACTTAGATCTATCCTTTCATAATTTATTTTGGTAGTTTTCATGTTCATGATAGGGAAATAGATGAAAAAATGGTATTGGGTTGGCATGCATCCATATATTTGTGTGGCCTTGGAAATAAACCATGGACCTATAGAAGGGGACATTAAGATGAATGAAATGGATGATTTGGAAACTAATGAAGTACAATGTAATGTGAAGGACATCCAGGATGATCTCTTGATCATGTCATGCCTTTGCATTGGAAAATGAATGATTGGGTTGAGCACCGAAGAATGAGATAAAATCTTGCAACAAGCCAAAAAAATTAAGCAAGAAAGGGATCACATACTCTAAATTTGGAAGGATGGAAAATTTTGTATAATCCCATTAATTTCGAACCAACAAGAATGTTTGGTGTGCAATGCACATGAATAATTGGGGCATTTTGAAGTGCATTGTACCCATAGCTTGTTGCAAGGGCAATATTGGTGGCAAGGGATGCACACACATGTGCAACATTTCATTACAAAATGTATGGTGTGTGATAAGGTAAGACCATCTTTTAATGCACCTACACCTAAATTAAAGCCATTGTCAATCATGGGTTTTAGTTATTAATGGAATCTTGATTTGCCATAATCATTACCTCTCACCATTCATTAGAATCAATATGTGATGATGATAGTAGTGGAACATTTTCCAAAATGGATTGAAATTGTTGCATTCTTAAACAAATATAATGAAAGAGATGCATATGCATTTTTGGATTGCATATTAAGTCGATTTGGAGCTTTCATAAAAGTCTTGATGGATTATAGAAAAGAATTGTTGGGAGAGTTACAAGCTCTATGTGAACAAGCCTTGATTGATCAATGGACTACCTCCCAAGATGATTTGGAAGCAAACCAATTAGTGAAAAATGTAGTCCAAATACTCAAACATGGTTTGTGCAATTTTGGTTTACAAAAAGGCCTCCTAGGGGATTGGGACCATCAATTCCCATGGTTGACCATGGGGTATTGGTTTAATAAAGAAAATTCAATAATGTCATTTTCCTTGTGTTTCCTTTTGTTTGGCCATGAGTTAGATTTGCATGCATCAATTCAACAAAATGTGACCACAACATAGACCTTGATAATCCAAATATGTGGGTTTAAGCTTTTGAACAATGCACCAATTTGTTCAATTGAACCATATTGCCCATGGGCTTGAAGATTTGATCACATAGCCCAATGCCATGACACCTTAAAATATGCAACCATTTGAGGAGGTGGATGTCACCCAAGAATGTTGCAATGGTATGAGCTAAGGGATTAATGTATTTGCAACAAACTGCTCCGAAAACATTAGATGTTATGGTGGGGCAAGTGATTTTTAAAATGCAAGAAATATTGCCATTTAGAGTTATAATTTTGGAAGGTCAAAATAGACAAATTTGGAAGGATCATCTACAAATTTGTGCATTGTGCCACTTACAAAACATTAATGGACATGTAAATATGTCACTTGTGATGATACCTCGAAACTTATGTTGCATGTTGTGTGGACATGCTAATGGTGCATCAATGATGAACTCGTGCAATAAATGTTCAGAAGGGGGGTACATGGGTGTTTAACACCTCCTTTCAAAAGGTTCCAAATGGAAATTGGATATGTCCAAAACACCTTCAATGAAAAAACCTTAAGCTTACTTATTTATGTGTACTACAAATGATTGATGACATTCATGGGATGTCAAGAAATGGACCTTGATCGGAAGTGACGAATTGCAATATGACAATTAATGATGGGGCAACAAGTGCACTTGCCCACTTGGTTCACAATATTTTGGTAAATCGAAAGACATCATTGAAGATAAACATGATTATGGCAAGTCAATTTAAATATTAATATTAACTAGTCAATCATTAATGGGACCTAAGTACCACCTAGGGGACAATTGAAGACCATTCATTAACCATATTTGTCATATGATGTTATGATAGAAGTTAATGCTTGTTTCATTAACACATGACCAATTTTTAACATATACATAATAAAAACACTAGGAATTTTGTTTTTAAGCAAAAACAATGGTGATGTCACCTAGATCACTCACATAATTTTTTTCTTCTTCTCTTACATTTTTTTAATATATATATATTTCCAAAAATAGAAAAATTAGTTGAATTTACACAAATTGCAAATTTTTGAAACATCGGGCACTTGGCAAAAAAGATTAAAACAAGTGGCTTTACCACGAGAGGCTTTGTCCTGAAAATAAGGTATTACATTTAATGTCGTATTATGAATTCAAGTTATATTGGATGAAAGTTTGTTCATTTTATGAAAGACCATGATTTATTTTTTTTCACATTTGTACTAAGAAATAAAACTTTCTAAACCTCTTAGAATTCATTATGGATATTTTGAAATTGAAAGCATAGTCCCATTGTCTTTCCTTTAACCATACAAATGAATATAAAGTTGTAAATAATCATATTGTTAAAAAAAATCCAAGTTTTCTAAACTTGAATAATGTAGACAATGTTTTAGCAATGTGCATGAAGTATTTCAATGTTTGAAATAAACATCAATATTGAATGGATATAATTTAAATGGAAAGATTCTTATTTTTAGTTTCATTTTCATTTTTTAAGTTTAAGAATTTGGCAATTCTTATATTTGTTTTTGTCACATTTTGGGTTTAGGTTTTTCATGAAAGGTGTTTTGTTATGGTGTTTGATGAGTGTATGTGTGGATTAAAAAAAATTTAATTTTTTTTTGTCTTGTTATTAATATTTATGATTTTCTTACACATGATCCATGAAAAAAATGTACAAATATAAATACAAGCCATAAGGTGCCAAAATTTTGGGAGTAATTAATTAGGTGAAAAATGCAACATTTACATGCATATAATCACAAACCTTACACTTTTAATAAATGGAGACATTAATGGTTTTTTGTTATACATTGGAAATGCGTTTAATAGTTTGAATGCAATATAAATCGGTTTGTGAAAATTTGACCAAAATATTTATGTTACATTAGATTTGCATTCATTTCCAAGGACATTTGGCCATCTATGGTTTAATTGAGATCCAACTTTTGTGGTGTTTTCACTAAATTATGATTTCAATTGGAATTTATTCATGAAATCTAATAGTTCTTGTTTATTTGTTGCTTGGTTATTATTATTTAAAATGTCAACTTAAAAATCTCTCATAATGATGATTAGATAATGTTTGAAAAAATGTTGAATTTTTAGTTTGAAGATTGTTTAGGAATGTAGAAATTGAACATGAATGAACTTTATACACACATACAATATGTATTATTTTTCATGTATTAATACTAAAAGTTGATGCTATATATTTTGAACCATCACTAATTATTGTATTGAAAAAATCTAAGTGCATGTGTATGTCATACATCATCATTAACCCATGACCATCATGGATTGAAATATATGAATACTTCAATGATTTTATAAATTTGTGCACATTTGTTAATGCATGGTGTATTCTTGTTTATATAAGACATAAGGTACGAAACATTTGAAGGTTATGATCATGGTTGATGATTTCATAATGTTCGCGTAAAGAAATTGTATTCAAGGCTTATGTAATTACATGATAACCATGTAAGTTTTTAAATTGAAAAATTAATGGTATCCAACTTGCATGTTTTTAATCTATTCATTTCTATATGTATTCTTGGATTTGCATAGAAATTTTCATGTTGGAAAGGAGCTAACAAAAATAAGTTTTCTTTTGTTCGAATGTGGGATAATGTTGTATATTAAATGATTGTGATTTACCACCTCTTATTTCTTTGATGATAGGCTCAATTAGTGTCCATTTTGATTCAATGTTGTCATAATAATGACTATATTTTTCTCTTGTTAGTGTTGTAATTTTAAAATTTTGAAACATTATCTATATAATGGTTTTTTCATAATATGTTGTTGATGCTTTAAAAATGCCATTAGCTCCATTCACAAGACCATCAAATGTTGCATAGTTACTAGCACATAATTCAACCAACATATCTATTTATATGAATTGTAGAATGCAAACTTGTAGTTTTACTTGAATCATTTAAGAGTTTGTAAGATGGTGGGCATGATTGATGGTTGATGTCCATTGCTTTGAAAATAAACATGGTATCTAATGTGTTAGAGGGTGTTGTCACAATAAAATGAGCCAAAAAGGATGTCAAATGGGCCTTAAAAATAGTCAAGATTGAAGAATTATTTATGTTTTACCATTTAAAACCATGGCAATCATGGCAAATTGTTCCTTTTTCATTCATATGAATGTCAAGGAATTCAAACCAAAAATCCATTTGATAAAATTTTAAGTTTAATTTTGATTTAAGACCTTTGAAAGTGAACACCTATTGTGTCAAAAAGAATCAATTTTGCAAAGGACTATCAAAAGGACTCATATAATATTAAAAAAATGATGGGAAAAAAATAAAGAAAATAAAGACCTATTAACCACATTCAAAAAGCACTCATACCCGAAAATATGTGAAATTGACTTTAAAAATTCAAAAAACTTTCCAAAATTGATCCAAAATTTTGAAACTTCAAAAGTCCTTTACCACATATAAATGGGGTATAATGTACATGAGGTGTTAAGAATAGTTGTAATTTATTATATAGGAAATCATAAAAATTTTAAAATCATTTTTTGGTTATGATTTGAAATTGTTATCATTTTAAAAAATGAAACACTAAATTTACAAGGAATCAACACATTTTCAAAAATTCACATCTATTAAAAAATATATTAAAAAAACATGTCATCTACATAGACAATTATGCATTTATTATAAAAATTTATTTGTATGAAAAATTTACTTTTGTGCAAAAAAAATGTAATCCTTTTCTAAAATAACATTGTTAGTTCATTTTATCTCGTTTACACCCTAGTGAACACTTTTTCATTGTGTTTTTGCACAAGTTTATTTATATAAAATAAATACAAACTAATAAAATTGTTGGGTGGTTGTGGATTACAAATTGAATTTATAAATTGAATATCCTTTGTATTTGTTATTATAATATGAAATTTGTTCAAAGTTTGTATAAAAACTATATCAAACTATTGCATAATTTTATTTCGTTCATTATACAGACGTTTGCCAAAAATTTGGTGTTAATGCATTAACATTATTTTTGATATTTTGAAAAATCCAATTATCTTTCATAGGGGGTGTTTGATAGAAATCACTTGTCATGATAACATCAACACCACCAAAGAATTTGTTTTGAATGTGTTTTATGGACCTTAACTTATTATCTATAATATTAAACATTTTAGCACCAACAAGTGATATTTCATCTATCACAACAAGTTGGAATTGTTCATATTGACATGTAAACCAATTTAATGAATATGATGATAAGTTTGGTAAATTAGATAAGGATTGTTAGATAGGTATGTTCAATGTTGAATGTATTGTTAAATCATCAATATTAAAAAAAACTTTACCTATTAGTGCCATAAATAAAGCCTTACTTTTTGTTAAGTTAGAAGACATGTCTCTATTGTATAATCATAATAATCCTTGAATTATGAACTTTAGACAGACATGGATCACATGTTACTTTAAAAGCAATTGAGCAAGCATATAAGGTAGGGCTAAATATGGTTACCCTGCCATCCCATGTTTCCCATGTTCTACAGCTTTTGGCTATAAGCTGCTTTAGGCCATTCAAATATGCTTTTAGAAAGGAAAGAAATGAAAGCATGTTTAGGAACAACCATAGAGAGCCAAACAAGGTTACATTAGCAAGTTGGGTGGATAGAACACTCAATCAATCACTATCCAAGCAAAACATCAAACCACAAGTATACAACCTTTAAACCTTGATGCAATGCACTACCAAAGCAGATTTAGTGAATTGTATATAACAGAATTAGACATGGAGATATCGAATGATGAAGATGGACAATCAAAAAGAATAATATATGGTAGCCAATGGGGCAAAAATAAAACTATAGTAGAACTAATCAACATCGTTACAATTTCTATGAAAGTGAATCTACCCAAGATGATCTTGTGCAATCAACAACATAATACTATGTCCATGAACCTATATATGAACATGTTACAACATGAATACATAGGTAAAGTGAAACCAACATGGAAGCTGAAGTTGTTTACTTTGCTAAATCTACCCAAGAACTAGCAATTGAAGCCAACCCTGCCCAAGAACCAAAAACTAAAACTAACTTTACCTAAGAACCAACAATTGAAACAATTGAAGTCCAAAATGCAATAGCCTGAACTTCGCAAATGATCCCTATTGCTAACATGTTGTTATTACCAAACTTGCCTACAAGAAGAACAAGAAGGACAAAACCATTAATAGATTATTCCAAGTTTCATGTTGTTACATCAAACCAATACTTGGGCATTTTACGTAAAAAAACTATGCAAAAAGTAGCGGACAAAGAAAGGGCAATCAAAAGGCAAAAGAAGGAAGCCAAGACCACACAATGAACAACAATAACAGTAAATGCAAATATCATGAGGATCTAAAGGCAGGTTGAGAGATGAAAAAGAACAATCATTAATAGCGTTTGGTTTCTTGCAAATGTGAAGGAAATCGGAAATAGATTACAAAGGCAAGTTGCAATTAATGTGCTAGCCCAAGTGCCTCTTTCCAACAATTTGAATTTTGGCAATACAACACTAGAGTAGAGGGAGGCTAGAGCAAAGGCAAAAGCTTGGATGTTGGGTAGGAAATGTAACAACCAACTATTGTAGGAGAACATGTACTTCCTGCATGAATGTAACAATAACAACAAAGAGAGCAAGAAGCTCAAGTAAGAAAGCGGTAGCCAAGAGAGTAACAACCAATTATAAGAGAACGTGAAAAGCCTAAGCTTGTTGCCATGAATGCATCAATTAATCTCTAAATTTTTTAGGATCATAACAAGTGTTTACAAGTTGGGATCATTGTAACAATAGGATCAAGAGGCAACAATTTTGGAAACAAGGCAGCACACAACAAGTTTTGGGAAGGCTAAAAATAGGTTAGCAAGTTTTAGGTTGGTTGGAAATAGGGTAGCAAGTTTTGTTCCAAGTTTTGGGAAGGTTGGAAACAAAGCAGGACACACACACAAACAAAGGTAGGGCAAGGCACGCACACACACACACAAAGGAGAATATATTTTCCAAATTTTGGGAAGCCTAGAAACAAGGCAAGACACACATTTAGATAGAGGCTCTAAACATGGCAAGACACACACACATAGATAGAGGTCAAAAATAGGGTAAGGCAGGACACACACATTCAGATAAAGGCTGGAAACAAGGCAAGACACACATAGATAGAGGCCACAAATAGGGTAAGGCAGGACACACCCACACACATAGAAAAAAATATCTCAAGGTAAGACACACACACACAAATAGATAAAGGCTAGAAACAGGGTAGGGCAATGCATGCACACACACACACATCGTGTAGCATCGTGAAGGAGGATCAGAGGAGGGTAGGGCATGCCCAGAGGCTATGAAACAAAGTCAAAAAACACACATACACAAGGAGGATCAAAAAAGGAATGCTTATCAAAATAAGTTTGAAAGAGGATCCTTGCTCTAAGGACCGCCGCCCTATGCCTTGCGTTAGTGTCTTCCCGCATGCACATGTGTTAGTGTAGCATCATGTTGGTGTTTTCCCACACAAAGGAAGATCAAAACCATGTTGGTGTCTTCCCACACGCATGCACGTTGGTGTTTTCCCGCACACTACATCATGCGCATTGTTGTTGTTCATGCGTTGCAACACAAGGCTACAATACAACACTAATTAGAAATGCTTTTAGAGCAAGGTCACAAAGGACATGAAGAGGTTTTTGGATTGCTTTCTAGAGTTTGGAAGAGAGATAGCTCTCCAAAGTTTGGAAAAGAGAGAGCTCTAGAGAGGTTGGAAGTGAAGAAAGGAGGACACCACATTCCAAACCTTTGAGCATGTAAAGTGAGGGCACCTCCAACTGCTCATTTAGTTAGGGTTATTTGTTCAATATTTTAGGGTTAATAAATTATTGCATTCTTAAAACTGTAGATCGAAAACCCTTTTTAAGTGTTGATCATAGCCATTGGTATATGATGAATCATTTTGAACAAGAAATTTAATATTTTTAACATTCATCCAATTTGGTTATAAATGAGAACTTGACATGTGTCAAGTTCACATTGCTCATCTCTAGGTGTGCATGTGTTTGTTCATCAGTGGTTTTAATGTTTGATAAGATTTGTATCCAAAGAACAAAGGTTTTTTACTTAGAAAAATCATAACATTTTTGTTTCATGATGCATAACATCATGAAACAAATTTGTGCCAAGACTCATGCAAATTTTGAAGTTGGAAATATGGTTAAGAAGCCCGGTTGAATAAATGCATGGCAATTGTCCCATCAAATGGCAAAAGAATTCTTGGAGATGTTATGTAAACTTTTTTTTCGTAATTTTGTATCTATATGGGCAATAGAATCAAAGTCTAGAATGATACTAGAATCATGTATTTGAAAAGTATGTTTTAAAGTCCTGGTTGGATTCATGTATCGCAATTGTCCTACCAAATGGCAAAGATTTGCTTGGAGATATTATAGTAACTTCTTCCCAAATTTTGTGGATCCATGTGTGTAATAGAATAAAAAGGAAGAAATTAAAACTATACAAATTATGTGTACCTGTTTGAAAAGTATGTTTTTAAAGTCCAGTGTTTTATATATTTAATTAATTTTTGGGGTCGAATTTTCTTGCACTGTGATGACAAAACAAAACCCAGTGCGAATTGTACAAAGGCTCTTTTTTTTTTTTGAAAAAAGAAAAGAAAAAGTCACCATATTTTGAGGAAAAATAGTCACATGTTAGCCATATTTAGACAATGAGTTCCTATTGGTCACCAAAACTTGGCACAATTTTTTTAATTTAAAATTCAACTTTTTTTTCTGACCTCTAGCCAAATTTGCTCAATCCTCTTGAGGATGATAGGCGGTCCACCACTTACTTGACAAACCCTACCCTAAACCCTTAAAAAAAAACCCTGGTCCCAGTTGGTACTAGATTCCTGCCTATACAGTGCGGCCCTAGCATAGTAATACAAAACGTGGGCTTGGAGGAAGGGGCCAACTAGGAGGGCCCTCCATATGATAGGGTAGGCTATAGGGTTTAGGGTTGAGGGTTAGCCTTATTCATTTGCATCCAGTTCCACCTGAAAGCACAAGGATTGAACATATTGCATGTAAAAATGGAAGCCAAATTAGGTACCCAATTACACAACTGTCCATCGCGGACTTACATCCAACATCATACATCCGCCATCAATGTATGATGTGTTGCGCCCTTTTTCTAAACATGTTACTAGTTACTTTTTTCATATATAAAAGCTTTTAATTTAGAAGGTGATGTTGCTTTTTTATGGCTATATTAAAGCCAAAATTACTCCAAAATGTCGAGGTAATACATTAAAACCTTATATTAAGAAGGCACCTTATTGACCATAATAATGCAGTGGGCTTTTACAAAAAGTGTAATTCCCACCTCTATGGGTTTCATGCCTTTGGGCTTGGGATAATGGAAGGGTGAAAAATGTGCTTCAACTTGCCCCAAGGGAGACTTGACATGCCCATGAGGAGTTGAATGATTTTGGGGTGTGGATTTTCAAATGAGGATGAGGATTTTGGGGAGTGGATTGTCAAATGTATCTATGTTTGTTTGTTTTGTTTGTCACATTGACATCTTACAAACCATGGCACCCCCCAGTTGTGCAATTGGTATCCTTGGAAAGCCATTGTTGAGTAGGGTTGCATGGAGGTAGTTTCATAATCTTTAGACCTAAAGCTCCAAAGTGATTGAATATTGAACAACATTGTCATTAGAAATTCAATTAAATCAAAACTAAACAAATTGAGAAATTGGGGTACACTCGGTCTTGTTGGAAAGCCCTCCATGAGTAGGGTTGAATGGAGGAAATTTCAAAAATTGTGACAGAGATATTGAATTTTGAATATTGTTTGTCTTTGGAAATTCAACTAAATTATACAAAAAATGACTTTTGGAAGGAGAAATTAGTTAAATAACAAGTTCACAATTGGGCCAACAGCACATGCCACACTAGTATAACTTGACAAGGAAAGGCATCAATGTGAATACATGCAATGTATAAATTATAAACTTGAATTGTATTGTATTCATCAAGGTTTCAAATCATAACTAAAAGGGGGTTTTTTTTTTTCAAATGTTTCATATCAAGGTGAAAATCTTGTAAGGTGTACCACACAAGATGGAAAAAATCTCGTTCTTATTCTTATATTTTTATCCCCATCGAAAATAATGAGTCAAAAATTATCAAATTTTTTAAAAGA
>Ga0209611_10003887_pt1 | contig 25680 bp, 13 predicted proteins | sample S1TSphgellanicum_3_FD_187693 | JGI IMG/M metagenome (GOLD analysis project Ga0209611, IMG submission 187693) | Host-associated microbial communities from peat moss isolated from Minnesota, USA - S1T2_Fc - Sphagnum magellanicum MG (SPAdes) (version 2) | ecosystem: Host-associated > Plants > Peat...
AAAGGATTTATGGAGTTCCAAAAGCAGAAAAAGTATGCACAGATCTGACTGGAGTACCCCTTTCTTGCTTACCCAACCAAAGCATAATAGGTTACTTTTGCATATTTTAGCTGTATCTGACCAGTTCACGAGGGTGGTTGGTGGTTGCAGGTTTATGCAGCAGCTGTCTATGAATGGTCATGATTCGTCATGTGGGGAGGTAAAGTTACTTGTGCACTCCACAAGAAACATAAGTGCACAAGATACATGCTCTGAGAGACACCCAGGATTCTCATGCATCGATTACAGCATTGACATTGCTATATTAGCCCTCCAATTAACTCGGTTAACTTGTGGTTGACTCCAGGATGGAAGGCTCCCAACTTATGGTTGACACCGGGATTGAAGGCCTCCCAGCTTCAGTGACAAGGTCAGATACCAAATCAATATTCTTTGGCTTTGAGTCAAATATTCTTGCTTCACCAACAAGATACAAGTATGTCTGGGAAGTTGGAATTTGTCACAAAAGAAAGTCTGTCTACCTTTTGGTAAACTGACTTTATTGGGCGCATGTATCTGGTGTCACCCAATAATCACTCATCCAACATGTGTACATGAACAGTGTAACTTGGAGATTTATTTACTCATTAGCCTTCCTTTGCACCTTTGATCTCGTTTTAAGCTCCAGTGGAACCTCCCCCCCCCAGTATGCTGTGGGATTGTTACTTTGAAAACTTGTTGCAACCTGAGGTGAAAGTAAAGATCCCTAAGACTCCTTTTTTTGTGATTGGAAACACTGTGGATTTGGTGATTGCAAAAGTAATGATATGTTGCACCTTGCATTTCAACTTTGAAACCATGTTGTCTTGTCTTAGGTTTTGCTGAGAATCCTTGGTCTCCTCGGTCCTTTTTTTCCAACTTAAGAGAACCCACGTCTTGGTTGGTTCCAAATCCAGATCTGCTATCTGATTCGAGATTTTGATGCAACTTCTGTTCAATTTCTAAAAATTTGTTCTTCACATTCCTGACTCTTGGGTTTTGGGTTCTTCAAAAAAAAATCAAATCTGTTCCAGTTTCTCTTGCTTACACCAATGTCCAGATTGGAGATTGTGTAAGATATCAGTGTTGTACAAACAATTAAAAAATGATCACCTAATTACGAAAGTGTAACCTACTTGCAATATTTAAAAAGTAAATACATACTTGCCTAGAGAACCACAAACTGCAATGCTTAGGCATTGCTTGTATAACAACAGCCTAAAAACAGGAACCTGCATTAACAAGGTGTGCAAAGTTCAAACCAGTGTTGGTAAGGTACCGACCAGGCTGGTATGACCTGAGGCAACAGCTGCCTTGTACCATTACCTGCCTAGTAGGACTTAAGGTAATACCAGTTTAACATCGGGGTTATATGCATCTCAACATCAAGTATATACCTGCCACATACCAACTACCAACCAAAATTCAGCCTTGGACCCTCCTGGTATGAAAAAATCTGATACCAGTACCAGTTGGTATATTCAAAAGTTGATACCTGCCCAGTCCTAGTGCAAGTTATGGTTCTGTTCAGGTTTCAGCAAGATGATAGATTCAAGGTCGGTTTCCAGTTCCAAGCCCAGCAGAAATTGGTCACGGATGTTCCAGTTGTTCCATGTGCAGGACCCATGATCCAGACAAGACCTGAAACTGGTCCAGAACTGGGAACTGGCCAACACTCATTTCAACTCTCCACCAGTGTTAAACTGTGAACTGGTATCTACTTTTGAACAGACCAGTCTGGTCCTGGTATTGGTTCAAAATACTGACTTTTATCTAGTATAAGGAAAGTATAAACCTGGTATTGAACTTGGTATAAAACTGGTATATACCTGGCCTTACCTCAAGTCCCTACCAAGGTGGCACTCGTATAGGACAGGGATTGCATCCGGTCATACTAGTCTAGTAAGGTCCTTGATACCCGGCGCAAGCCTATACAGGGGTCCAACACTGGTTTCAACTTTCAACTATCACTACAACATTTTAATAAGTGAAAGGCAGAATGTACACTTGCATTTGTGTTGAGATTTGTGACGGGGAGCTCCTTGCAAAATTCCACACAGTCTACACTTATGGGCATTCATGTCTCTCCTCAGGCTAATCATTAATCTTCAAGTGGCTGACAGAATGGGTAGTACAAACTGAGCAAAGGCTTATAAGAAGGAAGATAGTTGGGTACAGGTGACTTGTAATGTTTGTGGTCACTCATGAGACCCAAGAGTACCTACTACTTGAATGAACCATAACTGAATCCTGTGCAACTTTACTGAAATTCCCGAGTGTAAAAACCCTGAAAAGCAAATTCAAATCCCTAAGAATCTGGGCAAAGTGGGAAGGTGGTCAGAGGGGGTCTGATGACTATACCCAAAAAGCAAACAAACCAGAAAGTAACAGATCAGATGTTGGGAACTCAGGAGTCACGAGTCAGGACTCCAGAGTTTTTCTTTCTGGCAAAAGTAAAATCAAAAAATTAATGAAGAACAAAACAAGTGGTTTTTCTGGAATTATGAATCACATTAGATTTTAATATTAAGTTCAAGAAGGTAGCCAAATTATAGATGAATGCTTAAGTTTTCTTACCTTCATTCATTGCTTATAGCCAGATTTAGCTATAGAGGATCTTCTTATGAATAATCACCACTTTGTCAGTGACAGTTGAGTGGGTTTTTTCTGGCTAAATCTAGCCAGTTGGTTTTCTTTTCCGAAAATGGTTCAAAGTAAAAAAAAATTGGTTTTCTAGTTTCCAAATTTCCAATTTTTTTAAAAAATTTGTCAGATTTCTCTATTGGGTTCTAGCACATTGTCAAAAATGTGAAGAATGCTTAAACTTTTTTACTTTCATATCTTGTTTATAGCCAAATTTGGGTAAACTGTCTTATGGATGATCAGCACTTCAGCTCATCACAATTTTTTTAAGGAAAAAAACCCGGCTTTAACTACATAAAAAAACAAATCCTAAAACACTGCTTCATTCTGATTAGTTAGGGGACTGTGTTTTCTTGTTCACCCACATTCTTCCCTCATGGTCGGTGTTTCTTTATTTGTCAATTTTGTGATGTAGCCAAAATGGTGATTAACTACAATAATATCTTGCCAAATTTGGTCACAAGCTAAATATGAAAGTAAAATTTGTTAAATATCCTCCTTTTTTTGGCTACCCTAATTATACCATGTATAAAAATCTGAAATAATTCTTAAAATTTGATCAAAATCTGGCTACTGAAAATCTCAAATAATACTTGATTTTTGAACTTCTAATTTTCAGTATAGCTTTTCTTAGCCAGCAAGAAAAAGGCTGCCAGTAATAGTGCACTGGTGGCTGGTAGTTCACTTTGGTGGCACTTTTGAGGAAGCAGGATACTTTCTTCCGGGGAGAAGAGAGAACGGTTTCAAGTTCCAACCACAATAATCACACCATAGTTGTAGGCATATATTAGAAAACCAAAGAGAGCACAGTGTTGAAGATGATGTGTTGGGTTGCTGATCCTTCCCAAGCCATTGGCCGAGTGACTAAGTACATCCTTGCACTGTAATTAGTTACAGGGTTTCTGTACGCTTTCTCAATGCTCCTTTGTTCTTCATCATGATGACAGTCAGCAGCTCAAAATTTGATTCTCAAAGATTTTGTTCTGGATGCGTGTTAGATATTTCTGCATGAAGGTTGGAAAGTCATTAACCATTACTTTCTTAGCAAATCAGAGCTTGTCATGTGCTTATCAAGGCAAGCATCAAATTGAAAGGTTGTTCCATTCTGAATCTACAATGTCAGGCATCTACAATATTGCTTTATAAGTTAGTACGCTTCATGAATAACAGTTCTAAGTTTGGACTTCAGTCAATCCTTTGATAAAAGTCCGCGGATATCACTGAATTCAAAAGAACACAAAACAATGACAACCAGAACTTGTGTTAAAATATTTTTTGGGGACCTGCAAAGGTGGGCATTGTGATTCAGTGTTTTTCTTTTGGCCAAGCTTTGCCCTCAAATAAAAGGAATATTTTGTCACAAATTCCCTGTCTTTTAAAGTAAAGAAGTGACAAAATGTTCTTAGTGCAGTAATTGTAGGGCGCCTTAAAAAGGGAGATTACCTCCATGGTGAGGCAAGGTTTAGGGTTCTTACATTTTTAGCAGGGTTCTTACATGTCATAAGATCCCTTGCCAGTTCTTTTCTTGCATTATTGCCCTTAGACAGGGGCCGTAACCTTGCAATCCACCCTCTGCTCCACCTCAAGAAGACTCCTCATTCTAGTAACACTCTCATCTTTGGGCCTTACCTACCACAAGAAGGTCAACAAATATTTTTTGGGGAGAGGGGGAACTTCGCCACGTTTGGACACACTTTATAGTTTTAATGAAGTTTTTTGTTACATCAGTTTGTACAGTTTTTACAGTTTAGTTTTCTATAACATTTCACCAATGGAAGCAAAATCTTTGTTCGAGATGATCACCAGCAATGTTACTTCAGAAAACTGAAAAAAAACACATAGAGAGTTGGGACAAGAAGATTACTAATTACTTGGTCCACAAAAAATGATTTTGCATGCAAACTCCAATCAAATGTAAAAAAGTTTTCCCTATTACCATACCTACAACTGATGATGTTTAGGCACATAATACTTCACAAAAGGTCTAGCCAAAAAAAAAAAAAAAACTTTATTGATATTTGTTGAAATTGTTGAAAATTGAAGATCATTGGGTTATTATTACATGTGCATAACACTAGATGTATTTTCCGTACTTATTCCTCAACTGTTGAAATTCTGAAAAATTCAATTTGAAATTGCCTAACCTCATTTTCTTAAATAAATAAATATTCCACAAAGAAGTGCTGAACATCAGTTGTAAGTACAGTATCTGGAACTCAATCATTTGTGCTTTATTTCAATTTTGTTGTCTACTCATTTAAATCAAAATTCAATGACATATCCCCCATTCCCCATCATTTTTTTTATCATTAGTCTTTTTAATAGCATGGTTTCTAAACACTCAGGATTTAGAATATTTTGTTTACAGTGAGCGATCTTGCATATTTAGTTTCAGTTGTGTTCTCACATGGTGAGAATTGACATTCTGTATCAAATATGTGTGCTTTTGGAGCAATTAGTTTTTTAACCATTGCAAAATCTTCTGAAGGTGCATTCACACATAATGTTAAGTCAGTGTTAAGTGAAAATCTAGGTGCCATCTTAGGTGGTACCCAATGTTAAATGGGTGATTGTTTAATATTAAGTGGATGTTAACTTAACATAAAATCTTCGTGGTAAATAGGTTTAGGTTTTTAATGATTAGCTTGTTGTTAGGGGACTTTAAACTAGAGTCGTTAACACCGTGTGAATGCACCCTAAGTCAGGTATGTTCCCACAAAGCAATATTAAGAGAGAGTTTCTGTTTCATTTAACTAGTTATGCTTTGTGTTTCCAGTTTCATGATTCTTTTCCAACTCGTCATATCTTTAAATGACATCAGCTTATTTTTAATGAGGCCATCATTTTTGGCTATTTAGCAATGGGATCAGGCACTTGTAGTCTTGTCCTAGGTTTTTAAGTTTTTGGTTCACGCTGATTCTTTTTAATTGTTTTGGAGCATTGTTTAATATGTGAAGTCAGTTCATGATGTTTGTGCCACCTTTGATTCCTGCTTGGTCCTTTCTATGTTAATAACTCAATTGATAAAAGATTGGATAGGCTTTAAAAATGAAGTTATCCTTTCAATCACCTTCCTTTTTGGTGGTTTTCTCTTCCTTCCCCAACCTTTCATGGAGCACCAAATGTTGTTATATGCAAAAAGAGAACTTTATAAAAAAATTGGATGTCAAATATTGATAGTCTTTCATTTATTGCACATGACTTTTCAAAATCTTGGCTTTAGTTACCCTACCTCAAGGACTGCTTTGGCCAAAAAAATTTGGCAAGTGCCTAATTATTTGGTTTTGACAAGAAAAACAATCCTAATTTTTTCAACAATTACAAGTGAAAGTGCTTAAGTTGTACACTAATCACTTGAATAAAAGACAACAGGTCTTTGAGTTTGAAATAATTTTTAAAATCAAAACCAACAATTATACACAAAATCAAATACCCGCTCAACACAGGTTGCCACAACAAAAGGGTTTTTATGCAATTATTAATTGGCGAAAAAAATGATCACCTAGGAAACCATCCATTCCTTACTAGTTCTTTCATGAAAATTATCACTTCTTTGAGGTTTTTGAAGAAAAATAAAACTCACAATTCTTTTATGTTTGAGGGAACCAAAGTAGACAATTTTTTAAGACTCATACAATAAAAAAATTGAAATCAAAGATTATCATCAAAACCAAATACATGTCTAGAACTAGAATAGACCACTAGTGGACAACAACAAAACAACAAATAATTTTTATGCAGCCCCTAAGTATCCTTTGATGATCAGCAACTAGAAGATTGACTAGAAAATTATGCTTGCTGACAACAACAAAAAGGTTATGCATTGCTATAAGAAAGTGGGGGAGGAAGGGCGGGGGGAGGGGCCATGTGTGTGTGTATTATAAAAATATGAATCCTAAAACTCTTTGAAGAAAAATTTGTCGGATCTAAAGATTTGCACCACAGTATTAGCTATCTACAATGGTTTAGTTTGCCTAAAACTTTTCTGTTGAATTCCCATAGGTCCTGAAAATGTTGCATAACAAAAGAAAAAAGTTGTGAGAGGCTGAAATTTAAATCAAATGTTGAAGTTGCTGGCAACAAAGAAAAACCACAAACTCTGTGTGAAACTAGTTTTATCACCAACATGTACTTTCAGACTTCATGCAAGGTCAGTCTACCTTTTTTTAAAACTAAATTTCATCTTTTATTATTCCCAAACAGCTTGGGTTGCTAGTTGCTACTACTGTTTTCTTTCATCATTTTACATAAAACTTTAACATATGAAATGTTGACATCATACCTTATGATAAGTGATTAATTATTCACATTAAGAATAGAAATTTTTGTTTGCCTTCACAAACCAGGTCTGATGATTTTTCAATTCCTTGCTTACTTATGATTCCATATATGACATGAAAGGCCTAAAAACTCAGTTCTGAATCCTCATCACTGCTTTTCAAGCAATAGATACAAAGGAGCTATTCCCTCTTTAAATTATTGAGGTAGGACTTGAGTCCTTCATGTTTTCCATTACCTTTCTTCCTTCTTGTTGTGTCTGTCCTGTTTGCAAATAAAGTTGTCCAGATTTTACATCAATTGTTTCCCCATTCAAGCATGTTGGAGTGATTTCTAGCCTGGTACTAAAAATTCCAGTGACTTGGTTTAAAGGAATCCAGGTACAAAGGGCGCTGCAATGTGCTTGTTCCCATTAATCTCATGCAGTTTGATATGAGTGCAAACAGGATGAGAAAACAGAAAACCATGGCACATGAGAATATGTTTTTGTGAGACAAGTGAAAATAAGTACCCTGTAATGAATTACAACGGGTAGAATGAACAGCACCCACCAATGCACCAGTTGGCCATTCTCTCGCACCAGTTGGCCATTCTCTCCATAGGATAGGATGGGCTGCATTTTTTTCATCTGGCTCCTGACCCTGTCTTAACCAACATTGTATCACAGTCCACCTTTTTTGGCTTCTGACCTTTTGACCTTTTGACCTTTTTTGTTTTTGCCGTTTCTTTCTCAACCCTGACCACCATACTACTTTCCCATCTAGCTACTCTATTGACTTAACTACCTCTATTTCTCAACAAAACCTCTCTCTATTCCTGGTTATATCTTTATCTCCTCATAAAGCCTTTAACTATTCTTGGCTGAACTTTTTATAGCTTGAAAATAATCTCTCTGCTTCTTGGTTAAAATTTTATATTGACAAAACATTTATATTTTTTTGGTCAAAACTATATCTTTTGAAAAAAACTTTCATTTTTTCTTAGTTAAATCTTTATCTCTTGAGAAAACCTCTAAACACTTAGCTTTTTACAAAACTTCTATCTTTTCCTAGTTAAAATTTTATTTCTTCACAAAACCTTTATGTTTCTTAGCTAAAACCTTACCTCTTAACAAAACTTACTTACCCACCCATCATAATATCAACCTAACACTTGCACACTATTGACTTCAATTGATGAAGTTATAACATAAAATGCAAGTGTTGCAAACAAAAACCCACCAATGATTATTATAATCATATTCAAACTTTTGATGATGATAAATGTTTGCCCTAAATGCGAACAATCAACTTTACAACATCAGTTTTATAATTTTACCTCCGTTTTGGGCCATTTAGTGCATGGTGGATTTAATTTTGTCAATGTAATTTGATTTTGCAATAGGCAATAAATTTAGCAATTTGATATACATATTCTAATGATGTACTTAAGCAATAGTGTTATTAGTAGAATGTTATGGAGGTTTCCAAGTTTGTTTTTTTTTTTTTGAAAATTTTAAATTTTAAATGGGCATTTAAATTTTTCCACCCATGAAAGTTAGTTCAAAATGTTTGAAGGTTGTTGTGGTTGATGATGTGGTTGAAATTTTCATTGAACTATTGTTTTTATTTGTTGTATGTCTATATGTATTAAATTGGGTGCATTTTTTTTTTAAGTGTTGGATTTCAAAAAAAAATCCGAAATAAAAATCTAAACAATGAAACACAAAATGAAGGTTCTTTGGAAGAGGAGGAATTTGTTGGGTTCCCAGAGGAAATGTGAAGGTGGAGCACTGTGGTGCAAGTTGAAATGGAGTCTCTTAACGTGGAGGTTCAGGACCATTTGTGGTGATATAACGCTTGAAATCTTTGACATGCACAGAGTTGACTTGAAGGGAGTCAATGTCTTTTTTGCCACAACCTTTTTTGGTTTGCAAAGGTGTTAGTGTTGTGAAAGGTGTGGATTTCTCATAGGATATCATAAAATTTAGAATGTTCTCTAAAGTCAATAAGGGCTTGAAGGTTCTTGAAACTACAATCAAGGTTGAAGTGAGTGCACAAATCGAATATCTTGGTGTTCCTTTGGGAAATGATTAATCTTATGTGTTATATGTTGATCTTACACCAAATCATTTTTTTAAATTCTATTAGAAGTAAGATCAATTGCATGTTTCTACAAATTATTCAATATCTCCAATTGTATATGATAAATATTAAATGGAAAGGATTGCATTACTAAGTGGGGCTATAAAGGATGTGGATTCTTTAGTAAGATTACAATATATGGATGATGAAATTGAATTGCCTTCATCTTTAGTTTGTGTTGTTAATTTGTGTTCTCGTGATACAAGTTTTCATATTATACTAGATGTGAATGGAGTTTTCATGGCTACAAGTTTGCAAGATGGGGGTTGGTATTTGAAATTGAAAACCTCCTACTATGTTTGGAACTTTTGTGTTGAGGCTTGGGTTGAAGGAATTCCTAGAAAGGTGTATGGCATAGTTCATTGTGTACATATGGGTTGGAACCCAACATCACAACATCAATAATTATTTGGATTTGATTCAACAAAAAACCAAATTTATTATTGTTCCTTTTAGGATACTTGGTCAAGAATATTACACAAAACGTTCATTTTTTAATCTCTAATCCTAATAAGCTAATTTTCCACAAAACTTTTAACATTTTTTTCTAAATATCCTGATGTTTGCTTTAATAATACATCAGTTGTTAATGATAGTCCAGATAAAAATCTATTTGATGGGCCATTTAATGTGTTTTTTGTCAAGACATTTGAAAGGTTTGGTAGAGATGACAATTATTTGGTGTGAACTATTCATTTTTCAAAAGTTGGCGTTTTCGCTTTTGTAAAGGAAAACCTTTTTGGTAGCATAAGACATATTGTCTAAATGATCCATAATACAAAACATTATTTCAAAGTTGTAGTAGTAGATGTGATTTTTCATATTGTATAATTGCAAAGATGAAAATGAAAAATGAAATGTAGACAATTTTTTAATTGCATTTGCAATTTTAGGTAGTTATATGAAAATTGTTTAAAAAATATGTAACATTGCAAGTTGTTACATTATATATTGATATGATCCCATGAGCTCAATGGAAAAACCCCTCTATGTTAAATGGTTGCCTATTGGGAAAAATTACCCTATGGGAAGGACTACCTTATGGAAAAGAGAACCAAATGTTTTTCATTGATGATGAACCAAGCAAGGCTTTTCAAAATTCAAAATGCAATGGTTTTTTTATTGAGCCTTTTAAAGGACATAAGTTGTCAAAGAATAAGGTTCAATGGTTAAACCTTGCACCTTGATTATGGCCAACATTGATTAGATTACCTTTTACAAGTACAGTTGGAATGCATTTTGAGATCATTACCAAATCTTTTAAGTCATGTTTGAATTTGTCTTCCCCACATTATCCTTGGTTTATGCAATACATGGAAAAAAAAATGAGGATTGCAAAAGAACTCAACTTCTTTTAAGCATGATCCATGTTGAACTTTCTCAAGTTTTTGAAAATTGTTCATGTGGTTTCATCCTATATCTAGTTATAGGATTCATGTATTGACTTTTGTTTACAATGGGTTCAAAATATTATTTGTAAATAACCTGATGATGTTTGCAACATTGAAAAACAAATAACAGTGTTGTCCAATTAGATTCATGTTTCAATATAATGATGATGTTTTTATGTATCTTAGTGCTCCACAGGGGAAACATCCTTAGGGTTTAAAAGCATGCAATTTTATTTTTTTAAATTATTTTATTGAAATGACACTTTGAACATATGTATATGGTGTATGTATATGTAATTGAGATTTTTGGTTCTTGGAGCTTTCATATTAATGTTGAAATATGCTAATTGTTAATTGTTCAAATTAATTTACAAAGGACTATATGATCATTAAAGCACAAAAAAAAATTTGGCTTTTATTAATTGTATTACAAATGACTAGGTGGCCACTTGATTCTAATCCAAAGAATTAGCTTATACTAATTTCATTGCAAAGGATCAATTGGCAACCTGATTTAATCCAAACAATTGGCCTTTATTAGTTTTGCTAGAAAGGATCAAGTGGACATCTAATTTTAATCCAAACAATTTGCCTTTATTAATTTTGTTACCACTCAATTCAAATTTAAGCCATTTTGGATAGTTTTTTGATATGTCAAAATTGTTTACGATTATTTTGGACAATTTTAAAGTTCGAAATTAATCAAATTCATGTTTTAAACTCTTCACCAATATTTACCATCCCACACCATCTTCAACCTTTTTGCATACATGCATTGGGAGGTGCAGATTAAGGTTTGCAAGTCATTATCATTTTCGATGAATGTGCAAACATTGTGTGGGATACTCCCAATGCCCCATGACTTGCAAAAGTTGATCTAAAATGAATTGCACCGAAAAATGTTTTACACCTTGAATTTTCCTTTTGTAAAAGATTAGAGGTGATTTCAAGTCACATGGGTTTTTCCATGAATTCAAGCAATCACCTTTTGGTCATTTTGTTATTGAATTGCATGTGCATCACTTAAAATGGGTGCATTCATTTGAATGTGTTCTTAGTGATAAGGTCCCCCCCTTCATGAGTTAAAAGATGATTGGATTATTTTTTTTTGCCACAAGGTCATGCACCTTTTTAAGGTGTTGGGTGAACAACCAGTTTGCAGTGACACACCCCCAAACGTGGGTCCCATAGCAAAACAATGGAAGAAAAAAAAAGTTGGGGTATGCTCTTTAACTCGTACCACTTCGGGTGTACGAGGGCATGTTAGAGCTTTGGGATGGGACTAAGACAAACTCACAAGTGAGAGTTCAAGATGATATCAACATGCACAACCAAGAAAAAAAGGTAGTTAGTGCAAGTCGAATGGAAGTAGTGCGACGGACTTAGTAAAGACAATTTCAAGCACAAGCTTCACATAGCCCACAACCTTTTGGGAGGAGGCACCACTCCCCTCCCTATATTATATTATGTGATTCTCCATAGGGACTACATCCAAATGTCACTTTTCCTTTGGACTCCCAAGTGAGAGTCCCAAAATTGGGACTCTTGTTGTCCCAAACCTTGAACAATCATATCTTTCTTAAATCAAGTTTGTTTTTAAAATGCGAAGGCAATATCTTATAGCCCTTGAAAATATCTTTTCAATGGTGTATAACACGCTCCAACTAGACCTCATTTGACCTTTGCTTTCAAGGGATTTGTGGTTGGGAGTCAAATTCCCAATTTAACTCCTACCCTTTTTTTTGATCATAACTCATGCAAATCAAGTCTAAATGAACAATGCGAGGGCACTTTAAACATTTACATTTCAAGACCTTTTCAATGTTGTCTTGGGGGCTCAATTTGGTGTTTTTTGCCTTTCCAACCAAGGCTTGAAACATTCCTAACTCCCACACGAGTGCAACTCCCAAGTGCATCCCAAAGTGGGAGTGCATTTGGGAGTCATTGGGCTTCAACCTTTGCACTCTCCCCCATTTGTGAGAGTGTGTTTCACACCTAAACACACTTTTGACTTCATGGGCCCTTGGATTTCATACATAGTTCCGAACCAAATGTTAGGGTTGCAACATGTAGCACATGCAATGGAATACATGTTGATTTTTCACACCCACCTCAACCCCATCTGTTGCCCAATCTAAATCCTTTTGGGCTATCTTAGGTGCTTGAAAGGTTTTATATGCATCTTCAAATGTCCCCTTTCACCAATAATTAAAACTGAAAAAATAAAATAAAATAACATTTGATGCTACTATTAATGAAAGTATTACATAAACCCTAGACCTTAACTTTATTTGGCCCCATTATTTTTAGGTGTTGCACAAAAAAAAATCAAGGAAAAACCCCTAACTTCCATTTCATTATAAAATGAAAGTTGACATTGAAATGGAGGTTGGGGTCTTTTCTTTAAAATTTGATCATAATCATCAACAAGAAATATTTGAAATAAATTAAGGAAACATCACAACAAATTTGAAAATTCAAAGAAAAAAACATGAACATATAAAAAGATGTATGAATGTAGAGAAAGGTGCACAACTGTCAAGAAAGGTCATATCACACAAAAGCCAAAAGTTCAAATAGAAGTGCATACGTGTAAAGAAAGGCCATCGCACACACAAAAATGTTGAAAACCTAAAACCATTACACACAAAAATTCATTGCCTTAATGAACAAGAACTAAATTATTGATATTTAACATCATACATTGTTGCCTTTGAGAGCTTAAAAATGTTTTATTAAATTTTTCCTCAAGGCAAAATGTATATCCAAACTTTTTGTCCTCTTTATTCCATCTATGTATTCAACAAAATTGAAACCTCATCACATACATGTGAAAATTCCATTCTTCAAAACCAGGTTCTAAGGACAAGTTGCATTCATTTTCTATGATCATGTTGTCAATGATCACACAAGTATGAAGGATATCATTCACAATATTTCTATCCTAATGCTTGCAAGGATTTTTAATTATGTTGAAGTGAAATTATAACATGCCAAAACATCATTTTATCAATAAATCTATTTCACATTACCTCTTGCTATTTTGTAAACCAGTTCCTTTTGCCCCCTTGTGGTTTATGAATAGTTTGTACAAAGATTGATTATTTCAAATAACTATTGTTGATTAGCAAGTAGTCAAGTTTGAAATACAATGATGTCCATTCACCTTGAAGTTCAAATCATTTTTTGCACCTCACAACATGTTAAAAATCAAAGGTGATCTCTTTAAAACATTTACGTCATTATTGTCATTAGCAAAATCAAAGTGACAATCCCATATACATAACCTCTAATCTATAACAACTTTTAACATTATTGAATAATGTTTATCCTTGTGAGTAAATTGACCTTACCAACCAATTGAGCATTCGTTTCAATAATAACACTTGCAATCCAAAAAGGCAAACATCTTTGGCCAACCCCATGTTGCATTAATTTGCAATTGGTGTTCCATATATTCTTGTGTTGGTTGTTTCAAGTACATAGGCTTGAATAACTCCCAAATGGCTTGCATAAATCTTTTCAAACTTTCCATTTCTATGTTCTCCCATATAAGACAATACTCATGTGTTCCATCAACTACAATTCCATATTCAATGTTGTAACCTTAACATTGGGTTCATAACTAAGAGTGAAGTCCAAGGGCCCATGAGGGTGAGAGTGTGTTTAGATGTGAAACACACCTTCACAAGTGAGGGAAAGTGCAAGGGATGAAGCCCAATGACTCCCAAGTGCAACTCCCACTTTGGGAATTACATTCGTGTGGGAGCTATGAATGTTCAAAGCCTTGGTTGGAAGGGCAAAAAAACACCAAATTAAACCCTCAAGATACCATTAGAAAGGTCGTGAAACATAGATGTTTCAAATGCCCTCACATTGTTCATTTAAACCTAATTTTCATGAGTGATGATCAAAAGAGGGGGTGGGGGTCAAATTGGGAATTTGATTTCCGACCATAAATCCTTTGAAAGCAAGGGTCAAATGAGGTCTGATTGGAGCGTGTTATACATTGTTGGAAAGATATTTTCAAGGGCTATAAGATATTTCCCTCACAATTTTGAAATAAACTTTATTTGAGAAAGATATGAATATCCAAGATTTTGGGATAATAAAAGTCCCAGTTTTGGAACTCCCACTTGGAAGTCCTAGGGAAAAGTGACATTTGGATGTAATCCTTATGGAGAGGCATAAAATATAATATAAGGAGGGGAGTGGTGCATCCTCCCAAAGGTTGTGGGCCATGTGAAACTTATATTTGAAGTTGTCCCTATTAAGTGTGTTGCACCACTTCCATTTGACTTGCACTAACCACCTTTTTTTTCTTGGTTGTGTAGGTTGATATCATTTTGAACTTTTGCTTGCGAGTTCGTCCTAATCCCATCTTAAAACTCTAGCACACCCTCCTACCCCTAAAGTGTTGTGAATCAAAGAATGCACTTAACTTTTTTCTTCTTTCATTGTTTCACTCTAGGTGTCGCAACCTCACTTTGGGGTTAAGTGTGAGAATGCAACTCACACTCCCAAAAGTGGGAAAATGGAGTCCTCCGGGACTTCCAAAAATTCAGAAGACGATTTGAGGGGTCAAATCTCCTCGCCTTGGTGCGTTCTTTATATCAATGGAAAGTTCTTGAAGAGTAGATGCCCAAAATGGCCTCACATGGGCCATTTGGAGATTTGCAGCCCAAGTTATGGGCAAAAGAAGGGTCGGGAGTCAAACTGCCATTTTGACTCCCGACCACTAAAAGTCGGGAATCGACCTCTTTTCGACGTCGCCTCAAGGAGTGCGACACAGCGTTGAAAAGCTCTCGACGAGAGCTGAAACTTTGGTTTAGACCTCGTCCTGATCCAAGTTCGGGGCGAGGAGCTATGAGCGTCCAAAGTCCCGAGACTCCAACCCGGGACAATTTCGGGACTCCAACTTGGGAGTCCTGGGAAAAAAAACCATTTGGATGTAGCCTCGGCGAAGAGCTGTAGAGTATACTACATGGGGGAAGATGGTGGCTTCCCCCGAGTCCGGGCCGTGGTGAGTTTTGTGTGTCAAAGTGCCCGTGGCTTGTCCCAACACCCAAGGGTGTTCCCGAATGCTAACTAACCCTCTTGTGGTTGGTTTTGGATGCAGATTCGAACTTGATAATCTAGTCCTTCTTCCTAGTCTAATCTCAGGATTTTTAGCACGCCACTCTACCCCCTTTTAGTGTTGGAAGTCGAGAGCGACCTTCAAGTCCCAACTTTTCGTAACTTTACATAGTTGGACCCTCAAGTGGGTTCAACAAGGGACTTGGGAGTGCGTCACTAGGACCCACCTTTGGGTCCCTTGAGGAGTTCGGGAGTGCATCATTCAAGCATGCAAATGTTAGTTGTGCATTTTTTAAAAGAGGAAAACCCCATCTTTTTTAAAGCATCCTTGTGTTACACAAAATACCCATCATGCACAACAACTTCAAGCAATTAAAAAAAACAATAGTCATTGCATCCATGAACAAGGTTGGAAGAGCTTGTTACCATATAAAAACAAGGCCAAAAAAAATGATGCATGATGTTTTGTTGAACATTTGATCCCGTTGCAAGTTACCTTGTCGGCCATATATTTTCTTCGTGTTGGAGATGACATTTGGGCTCATTAAGCCCAATTTGGAGTAGGAGGTTTTCAAAGACCTAATTAATTTTATCATTGTCATTATGTTCCACATGCAATTGTGCTAACAACCTTCATTGCCAAGCTTCCATCTTTCACCTTGCAATAGTAACCAACAAATGAAAGACACAAAAAAAAGTTAAAAGTCTAGATAGAGGTGCACACAAAAAGAGAGAATCACACACACAACAATGCTAAAAGTTCAAAACTAGGTGTGCTAAAACAAAAACACTCAAGTCCAAAGAGAAGTGTGCAAGCATAGAGAAAGGCATGCAAGAGAGATCAGGGAAAAAGTTTGTCGTGTTGAGATTTTGGAGGGAATCTGCTGAAGGAAGCACAGAATTGAGAGAGATAATGTAGGCGCAGCTTTGCTGGAAAACAATGGGGGACAGTAATCGAACTAGGGCTGACTATGCTTCTTGGCCTGCAGGTGAATGGTGCACTGTTGTTAGCCTTTACAATGGTGGATATGCTGTTACGGAGGAATGAAAGGGGATCCCTGGGAGCAGTATAAATCACAACTTACCCATATTAAACAAAACTAACTTAACGGGGGCCAGGCTTGAAGTGCGACGTTGCTGCAGTCTAGTTATAGTTCCAACATGCAAGTATGTCATGGTATGCGACGGTTGGAGAGAAGGGGAAATAGATGATTGTTGTTGTTTTTGTTGCTGCTGCTACTTGTGGCACAAAATCCCTTCCTTGCTCAGATCTCAAGAACTTTGAAGCCCAGTTCCCCTGAATCAGAGAAAATCTCTTGAGAGTGTGAGTTCCACCAATCATACTGCACAATGCCATCAGAATTAGCATAGCTTGTAAATTAGACTTTACTCTCCATCCTGGGTGACTCTTGTGATGGCCAGGCCAGGGTGAACCAACAGCCCCTCCGTACCTTAGTGTTCTTGAGCTAGCTCCTTCAGAAGTCATATTGAACCCAGGAATTGTTAAATTTGGACACAGAACCCCGACTTAGCCTTTGGATGCGATTTACCATGGTTAGAGGCAACCTACAGAAATTCAAGATTTTTGCCATGATACAAGTGTGGACAGGGTTCTTTTTTTGAGGTGAAAATTTTCCAAATGATGAAATTTATTTTTGAAATTGGCCAAATTTTAGTGTTTTCTGAATTTTTCAGTCACCAAATCTTGAAAAAATTCTAAGAAATTTCTTAGAATTTCAAATTCTATCCTAAGTTCCAGCAGGTAGCCAAAAATACAGAAAGATGATACTTGTATTTAAATTCTTATCGCCAAATCTGGCTAAATCATCTTATGGCTGATTGCCACTTTGCCTACATCACAAAATTGAAAAAAAACCCTGAGTGTTCACCCAAGGCAGCCAAGTCAGCTCTCAGCACTGACTAGGTGGGGGACGGAGAGTGGGGCGGTTCATTATTAGATGAGCAATATCTGAACAAAGCTCAGCTTTTACGTCCATTCTAATCTTAGTTGAAGACAAAACCCATGCTTTTGGAACCAAGATCACGGCATAATAATACATAATAAAGTTGTTGAAGAGATTTTTATATCCACCAATCAGATTATCAATCAGCTTATTGGCTGCCTAGAATTTCTATTCCTAACTCTGTCAGTTATGCAGGAACTATACTGCCCCCACCCTCTCCTAGGGGTAGAAATTCAGTAGGATACATCTTTTGTAAGGATTATAATATGGAGTGTGTTTTCTGCACAAGGCATTGTTGCAAATTTATTGCTGATTGAAACAACTAGCATTGCTAATTGGTTCATGCCTCCCCCTATGCAGATCTAAATCTAGGGGGAAAACAATGAACTACCGTCATTTTTTTTGTTTTTGCAACCTCAGACATATCAACACCACCGACCCCAACACAAAGCAAAATTTGGCTTTGTCGGTGCTTTATCTAAGTTGATCACAACTTACTAGTCTTGGAAAGCACCCAAGTCAGAAAGGAAACAACAACAGAACTATAATTTACTTCCCTAAGATTTAACCACATGAAAGAGACCCAGACTCACTGATCTAGGTATGTGTTTGATTTGGAGCTTATTGGGTATCAATTTCACATGATTCCTTTTTTGCAGATGGGAAATTTTAATATTCGCAGTGCAGTTTTCTCCTAGAATTTCCTTAGACAGGACTTCTGAATAGGAATCAATTTCCCAAAATGTCAACAAAGTCCTGAGGGTTCAAAACCACCACTTGAAATTTTTTATTAAAGATCCAAAAAAATTCTGGCCAATGTTCTGAGTTTATAAGCTATCATTCTGCACCATCCACCATCACCTCATCTCCCAGATCCAAGTCAGAGAGGAAAATATGAAATTTGCCCATTTGTGTCAAAAGTATGTACTAGATAATGGCCATTTGGGTGGACCCGGCCGAGCAGTGGGTTGCCACTGGTCTCACCAGTCGCCATTATCTGATGTATTTGTCCCTGGGGTTAGATTCTGCCACACAGTAGGAACTTTTCTGCCAGACCCCTGAGCTTCTCCACGTTTTCCATGTTCTATGTGCCACTTATATGCATCTGAAAGTTGCAGCTGACCCTAAGAAACTCTGGGTGAATGGCAGAATCTCACCCCAGTGACAATTACGCTTTCTTGTAGGAAGATATAAGCAGCTACCGACATTTCATTCAAGACTCTCATGATCCTTGATGCACAAAATGCCAAAGAAATTTCACCCTAAAGAGAGAGGTGCAAAAAATCAGCATTGGGGTGGGTTTGGGGGTGCTACATGCTACCTAGCTGGTACATGATCCTAGGCATTGTGGGCCAGTGCAAGTAAAGAGGAAAAGGCCAAACCACACAGTGTGCACCACGATGCTGCACCCAGAGATACATTCAAAGTCCACCGAATCTCAGAAGCATAAAAGAAAGCTGAAAAAGAGCCAAAAGGTAGCGGGAGTGAAAAATAGAAAAAAGTTGGCCTTTGTCCAGTCCACGCTACTTTTGCAGGTTGAGTGGGACCCAATTTTATATAATCAGACCTCAGCTTTTCTCACTACCAAACAGCTGAGAGATCAATTCCATCATTACTTGCTGGCTGGCTTGGCCCATCAATGAAGGCTGAGCAGTGAACAGGTGCAATGAATTAAATGCAGCTCGATCTGTGATGCCTCTCATATGCGGATGGGTCATTGGTTTTGCCCATCAAAATGAACAGGCACAACAAATTAAATGCAACTCGGTCTGTCACGCCTCTCATACCAAGTTGGGGTGGGTGACAGGTTTGCTGATCAGACTGGGGCACTAGTAAACCGGTGCAACGAATTGAGGCCAGAGTGAACAAGCACCTCACTAGCACACCATCTACTGGCTGTCCCTTATGACTCAGTTGTGAATTCACCTCAGCGAAATGAGAAATTAGAAAAAACAATTTGGAGCTCCAATTTTGAAAACTTGAAAAGATTGATTAAAATCACTAGATTTGATTTCAGCAACTAGCCCAACATGTCGATGAATGTCCCTTCCAAAAAAACTTTCATATCTAGAATTTGGCTAGATCTTCATATGATGATAACCACGATGGCTGTATCATAGAATCTGGAGAAAAACACTGGTGGCTAGTTGGGCTGATTGCAGCAGGTCACTAAGCAGGTGCAATAAATTTGGCTAATGATCAAAGCTAGTCACTAAACAGGTGCAACAGATTAAATGCAGCTCACTCTGTGATGCCTCTGATACCCACCTGGGGTTGCTTAACATTTGAGTCCCAAACCCAATTATGAGCTTACTTGGTTATTTCCAGTGTTGGGCAGTTCTTGACTTTTACGAAGAACATCTTGTTCTGGTTCTAAGAAATAGATGAGTGTGGTTTCAGTTCCACGCCGAAACTGAACCTATAATCTTCTTCTGGGTCTCCTTCTTTGAAAAAATCAGACCCAGTTCTGGTCCAGTTTTGGGTAACCACCACTCAATCTGCTGTTTAACTGGCATTTAGTCCTCAATTATAGTCCTTTTCTTCCCTCAAAATACCTTTCAAAAAAAAAAAATCCTGGTTCTGGTTCCAGTTTTGGTTCTTAAAAAACCTGGAACCTGGTTCTGGTTCTGTGAAAACCCAATGCAGATTAAAAACTCAGACAAGGGTTTAGTTTGGTTTTTACTGACCAGAAACGGAGCTGCCTGCTCTAACCCTCCAAACTGGGTAACCGCTGAACTCTGGTTATTTCTCTTTGTTGTATGGTTTTTTCCAATGTTGGGTGGGTATCAAAAATTGCACCAAACCTCATTGGATCTGAAGGTGATTCTTAAAGTTTATAATCATGGTTTAAAAAAATCAAACACCTGGTTTTGATATATAACCATGTTTCTCAAGTAATTTGAAAAAGTCGATTAACCACCCAGAAAAATGTAGGTTCTTTGTGGCTTCTTTCATGAAACCCAGCAATTCTTTGAGATCGATGTAATAACCTGAACCAGCAGTCTTGATTTTTCTGCATACCTGAAACCATCGCTTTTCTGATTTCTGAAATATTTATAGAACCAGAACTAGTGGTTGCAATTAGCATAATCTAAACCCGCCTAAACACTGATTATTGGTTGTTTCCCTAATCGGTCCATTTTGCTTGTCTGCTGGCGCTTGTCTCTGATCCTCAACAAGTTTCCACATGGACAGAAAGTAGTTTTCACAAGCATTTGCTTCAAGGCCACTCTAAACAGCGTTTTCTATTTTACTGGGGGTCTGTCTGTCTGGGTCATCAAGAGGTCAAGTCAAAACCGGAAGCTTGTGTGATAAGCAGCTCCCATTATTAGAGCTACTTTCGGCGAATTTTCTTTTTTTTAAACCTGAAAAATATGGGTTCGACAGATACAAAGGATTTCTTTAGAAAATGGCCCTAATTCGCCAGATTTCTGCAATAGGTTACAGCTTATTGCCAAAATAAAAAAAAGATTCTTAAAATTTTCTACTTTTATATTTGGTGTTATAGCCCAATTTGGTTAAATGTTCTTCATGTGGACAATCACACAGTTTGACTCACCTTTTGTTTTCGCATGTGAAATTTCGACAATACGCAAAACAAATAAAATAAAAAGAGAATGTTCTGTCATAATATTCCTTTTCTTTTTAAAACTTTGCCATTGATTCTTTTTTTTTGCGGATTCTGAATTTAGTTTGGTAGCATTGTTTAAACTGGTTCTAAAAACCTGTAGCCATTTAATGTTAAATCCCTCTTGGGATGTTAGCCAACGAAGCAACATCAGAAAATTGGAAAAAACATCACTGGCTTGGCTACATCACAAAATTGAAGAAAAAAATCCTGCACCCATATACCCTGCTTTAATATCACTGCTGTCTCCAAAACTGCCTGATAATGAAGGTCTTCAAACTCTTTCATAAGTGTTGTCCGGGGGGGAGGGGGTTCTTCCTTAAATCCCCAACAGAATATAAGTAATCCTACTGCAGCAGAAGAAGCTTGTTGGACAAGTTCCGTCTTTTCCGATTCTGTAATCTTCAAGACTGTCAGTAAAATTCCGATGAATTCTTAATTAATTATGTGAACCAATTTAGATCACCTCCAAAGGTAGCAGCAGTAGAAAGCTTGTTTGACAAGTTCCAAGTATCATCATCAATGTCTGCTACTGCCTCCAGGAGCTGCTTGGATATTACAAGTGCAAGAGATCACCCACCCTACCTCCTGCAAGAGTCTATATAAATCTCATAGATATGAGCAAATAGTCTGTGAGATTTCTTCTGCTTGAAAACTAACTCCCAGTTGATTATCTATTGCTTCTACTAGGCTTTTGATCTGCCCATTTGTTCAAGACTAGTTCTGCAGTCCCTGGAATCCTTGACCATCTGTTAGAGCAGTTTGCAGTTTGATCTTTGCTTTCAAAGTACTCGATCAGTTATAGACCTTGAAACACCTTCAGCATATATCTAGTTCTTGTAGACTGATCATAATCTTCCTCAGCAGCAGCTTCTAGCGTCAAGCTGGTCCTGGATCGACGGAGTTGGTGAACTACTAGAGACCTGCAGCATCAGCTTTTCATCTCTGTTGTACTGTTTTCTGTCTTGTGGGTAGTGATCATCAAGTTCGAGTTTGGGTTCCTCTGTCATGAACTCAGTTTCATATTGTTCAGGGAAAGGTTGTTTAATCGGCCAGCTAGCTAGCAGCGTCTATACTTGAAGGAAGATGATGATCAGAGTGATGATGTGAGGTTGCATAGCTGCCTGCCCCTTCCTGCCTCTCACTAGCTTCATCCCTCTCTATCTGAGTGCAGAGAGAGAGGTAAGGAGCTACTGAGGGTTAGGAACGGGCAGCCTAATGTATGTCTCGTATTGCGTGATCATCTTGACTATCTTCCTGTTGCAGCTTGTTGCTCGCGATGACGCTGATCCCTATTTCCTGAGTCCTCACTCAAATAGTGTAAACTGGTGTCCGTCGCATCAGTTCAGTTGTAGACCAAAATTCGGTATCTAGATCAGACACAACACAGAGTCCGAAAGTTGTGCCTAAAAGCTGTAATGCCAAGAGCTTCAATTAGTCTGTGTCCCTGGAGAATCGATGACTTGTAGCAGGCAATAAGCTGTGATCTGCAGCCTTCTCTAGAGTTTTCTATTCATAGCAACACATGAGATGGTTGTGAATTTGAATCCCCTCTAGATTAGCCTTTTTGTGATCAAGATTCAAATGTATACATTGCACAAAGACTGGAGTCGCTGGTTAGGTAGCATTCAAAACCATGAATGTGTGTCGAGGACATTAGGGTCAAAGCTACTCCCGTTCTGTCTTGATGAGGGAAAGGTTTCTTTTCTTGCAGCAGAGTTTTTTCTTGAGGGTTGCAAACTAACAACTACTTTCAAGTTAAGCTATTAGCAGCCCTAGGAATGAAGAAGCACCAGCTTGTGCGCTTGACCTACTCGCCTGCAAGATTTTCTATATGTTAGAAATCGCATCCCTATTAGAACTTCCTGATCATCTGTTGTCTATTGAGCTCGTGCACATAAGGTCGGGGACCTGGGAGTTTTTTTTCTTGTTGGTCCTGGAAATCTGATGATCATAGGAGCATACCTATGCAATACCATTTTCGTTTCTTCCACTAGCTTCATCCCTCCGAGTCTCAGGGAGGAGACACAGAGGGAAGGAGCTATTGATTGAGACGAAAAAGGCATAAAACTATCTGCAGACTCACTCACTTGGAGCTTAAGATAACCGCTAAAGGCTGCTCATGGTTGCGTGCAAGTCTGAACTCGGATGCAGCTGTGCTCTGAGCTATATATATATCTTATAAAAAATGCTCCTTATAGAACTCTTCTCCTTCGCAAGTCACGCTCATCGCATGCAGAGTTGTATCTTTGCAGCTGCCTCTGACTCACAAGCTCAACCAGTAGATTCTTGATGTTCCCAGCAAAATCTAAAAACTCGATATATCAAACTTCTCAAGATCTGGGCTGCTAAACGCCGGTATGTTCAAAGAACTGCACCTGCACCATGAGTTTCTTATCAATCTATTATGCTTTGCTTTGTTAATCATCAATGTTCTGCAGCAGTGAAGAAGTACATTTGCAGCCGTGTGCTTGTACATTGAACATCAGTTCCAAGCTCATGTATGGTGCTCTGGAGCTCTGTTGTACTTGTATATATATATGTATCTAATCTATCACCAGAATTGATCTAAATTTTGTAGAAATTATTGCAGATTTAGAAAGTCTCATCATGGTGATTACATACCTGTATGGTGCAGCATCTAGATCCAGATCTTCTAACACTCTTGTGCTGCAGCAAGATCACTTGTGATCCTATAAACTGTGCACGACACAGGACTGTAATTTTCTTTTCTGTTTGCTTCTGATCACACCTTGCAACAAGCTGAGACCATGGTGGAAATAATGTTAGTGTCAAATTAGTCTCCCAAACATTTTAAATGGATCTATTATACCAGTATTCATTTCTCTTCGGTAAGTCCTCATAAACCGATGACCATAATATAATAAACTAGTCAGTCTTAAGTTTTCATCGTGATCTCCTGCATGAGTTTTTAAAAATTTAGCTGCACTGATCGTACATGCCAGGATTCTTTCATTTGTTGACAGATCTAGTATCTATATCATCTATACACAAAATCCTGATCTGAAATCTTTATTACTACTCCGTTGCTTTGCTTGGATGTCGTCCTGTAGCCTGCAGTATTAGTGTTGGAAATATATATATATATATATATATATTTTGGACTCTTTCATTGGAGCTGAAATATGAACTTAGGATATGTAGTCCTGAGATGTTGAACACATACTCCAATTATGAATCCATTCCTCTGAATTGAATGAGCAGCTCGAAATAAAAGAACATGAATATATGTGCCTGGCTCTAATTTTGCTATCAAGGAAACATCACTTGATCATATTCTAGAATTCTGGGGGGCTATTTTTAAGACCACATTCAATATATGGTGGTTACAATTACTTGTGTTATGGTTCAGCCTTGCTGAATCTGTTCAATATACAAACAGATCACAAGTTCCCAGGGTCTCAAAAATTATTATTACATGTTGTGTAATTTTAAGTTCCCGCAAAAGTTTGCAACCGATCAATGCAGATGATGAGCATAATCTTTTATTTAAATAGTTTTCAAAACCAGTAATTCACTGCAACAAAATGACAATTAAGATTCATCTCTAGATTTTTTCAATAACAATACAACTAAAGTTAATCTCTGCTTATCTAGAAGCCTACATTAAATATTTTAAATCAATGGACAAACTTCTTTCCGGGATTATTCTATAGTTTATAACATGGTGAAATTATGATCATTGTTTGAACAGTACAATTGTAGGCTAGGCCTGTATAGACAGATGTACAAGAGTGATGAGCACTTGGAATAAATAACAATTAGCATGCAAATCAATCATCATAAATTGTAGACAACTTAAACTCTATCGTGAACCAGCAAATTAATGTCCGTCTAGGAAAGAAGTTTATGTACTCGAGTGCATTCGAATTAATGATATTTTGCACACCTTTTGAATAATTTTGGTACTTGTTGGGCGCAGTATGTAATTGGAAGGATGATGATCTCATATCTTTAATGGTGCAATCAATTACACACATGTTTGAGCAATCTTATACGAGCATGGTACAATAGACAGGAAAAAGTAGTTTGCTAACCGTTCAATGTAAAATTGATCCAGTTGGAAATGGATCAAGAGCAGTCTACTTTACCATAACTTCACCCTACATTGCTATTCCACAATTATGAGAGGATATTATTATAGTCTACAAAGCACAGAGGAAATGATAAAAACGAGTTCCCCTGCACAAATCAGAAGTACAAAGTGATCAGGCTTAATCATGAACTACTCGAATTTATGAGATTATTCAAGAATAAAACAAAATTACAAAACTCAATTTCCAAAACTGAAATCTCTGTACTTGAAGTTTTCCCTTACTCAGACGATGCATTTAAAACTCAGACGATGCATTTAAAACTGTGACATTTCTTATAACTAGCCCAGCAGCTGATAGGACTGTAGTAGTATTACTCAACTAACTTATAATGCACCATGAATGCAACTCTTGCAAACTGGATGGAAATGAAGAAATTTCTATTTTGAACCATGGAAGTCTATCAACTGAAAAGTTTGGGTCATCAATGGGATGTGATTGAAA
>Ga0209611_10003888_pt1 | contig 25675 bp, 15 predicted proteins | sample S1TSphgellanicum_3_FD_187693 | JGI IMG/M metagenome (GOLD analysis project Ga0209611, IMG submission 187693) | Host-associated microbial communities from peat moss isolated from Minnesota, USA - S1T2_Fc - Sphagnum magellanicum MG (SPAdes) (version 2) | ecosystem: Host-associated > Plants > Peat...
GGACAGTCACATACATAGCAGCTGGTAACGCAGGCCCTCCCCAAAGCCACAAGCAGATGTATATCCAAGTGTGCAAAGTGATTGGTGCCGAATTGAAAGCCAACCCAGAGGCCTATGCATAAAGAATGTTAACTTTTTCTTCTCATGGGTTATATGCAATTTCTCTTTACATAGAAGAGCCCCAATCTGGCAATCTGAGTTTGGAGATCTCATTTAAAAACTCAACGTTTCCTACCTTAAAATATACAATGATTTTTTGTGAATAATTTGTCATTCTCCATAACAATGATATGAAAATCATAATCAGTTTATATTGTTTAGGGTTGAAAAGTTTTGGTTTGGAGCTTATTTAGCTAGTGGGAAGCTTCAAAACCCAAGGATACATATGCTAGAGTGTATGGTTTGAGAAGCCACCACTATGTAGATGCCCATGGGCAAGGATACCCATGGGCAAGGATACCCATATTATGACTACATAAAAATTAATTGTATAACCAACCAACCATGTTAGTGATAGATTGAGGTTGGCTAGGCCAAAGGATATTTCCTCACAAACTGAAAAAAATCTAATTGGAACCAGCCAAAAGATATTATGAAATTCTTAGTGAGCACTTTATCCTTGTGGTGCATGTCAATGTTCAAAATCATTTCATATTTGAGTTTTCATATGAAGGTGAAACACCCACATGTTTGTATCTTGTTCACAGTGCACACACCCCGTATTTTCTTATCACTCCTCCAAATGGAATATTTTGTGTAGTGTAAAGCTGATGGGGGTGGGGTTCATGGGATAAGCAGCCCTTGAGACAGAGCTGAGTGCACACTGGGTTACTGTAAAGCCCACCCCCATCGGCTTTACATGGCATAAGATCTGCTGTGAGTTTTTAAAGAAAAAGGAAAAAAATGTTGGTGGGTATTATGTTTTTCAAAATGCCCACTGGCATAATATGTTGTAAGGCAACCCTGCAACTACACTATAAAAAACCATGCATGTTTTTGCAGTCAATTAAACTTCACAACAGCTTAGACTACATAGTAGATATACAATCCAACAATATGTAGTCATAGTCCTCCCCCCATAAATAGTCGAAATCATACAATACTGTGCACATAAGGTTGGTATATCTCATTCTAATTTGGAGATGGTTTATAGTTAAGGCCATAGTGTATGTAGAGTCTAACTCATACCCCCTATAGTCTAGGTCATAATGCCTATGTAGTCGAAGCGCTAGTATGAACCATATTGCTGCCCACCCCAATCCAACCCAACTTGATGCAAAGGAAACCCTTTACCAATTACTTGAATGGCCACAATGCATATGAGCATCTCATTTGAGTTGGTTATACTAATACTTAAATGCGATGGTTGATAATCTTACACCAATGAATAATCTCTTTTCTATCAAGAGAGCCATCAAAATTGATGTAGGGATAAAAGCTAGCGATAGGTCTTCTAACTTTCATTCTTTGATATGAGATACAAGGGAGTTATTGCTAACATTGAGTGCATAGGATTGTTTTTGGGTTTGTTCATTACACAAGAGGATGAATTTAGCATCTGCAAGTTGTATCCATATGTTAAAACTAATTGAAAACAACATGACTGATTTGTGTTTCACAAATTCATTGGGACAAAGCTCCAAATCATTGAAGAGATAAGTTGATGTCAAATGGGAAGAACCCACTTCAAACAATTAATGCCCTTTTCAGCCTGCTTTTAAGCAGTCCCTTAATTTGGCCCGGACTTCCAATGTGGCTATACTGACTTCTTATATCATCGGGCACGTGCACCTTGTCCCTCCGCCCCCAAAAGAAACTCAAAGAGTTTTTTTCAACAGAACGGAATTGCTAGGTTGAGAGGACATCTGGGTCAACCCAAAAGGCAGAACACAACTACAATTAAAACTCAATTTGTGTCATGTGTGGAATAGAAAACAGGCCATGCTTGTGGCAAGGCTTGACCCATGATTTTCGTGCAATCAAAATGGAATATCTCATCTAAGTATTTGGAATCCCAAAAGTCGAGGAGCACACATAAAATATGCTAGGTGATTTCAAACTTGTCATTCTATAAGGGTTTTTCACCCACCCCAACCAACCCAGGGTCTAACCATTCATGCAATACTTGCCCTTGGTCTTAAAGTTCACAAATGTTGACGTTGGGTTTTAAAGTTTCATGCATATTTTGCCCTAGGTCTAAATTTTTTTGCATATTTGGCCTTGGGTTGTTCACAATTTTATATATTGTATTTATGTATTTCAATATATATTTCATACATCTTCATCGATATTGGGGTTTTTTATCTAACTATAAAGCTTTGGCCTAACTTAGTGTGTTGAAAATGGCATGTGCTCAAGGAGCCTAAGCCCCTGTCCAAGAAGGCCATGCTTACTATTAGAATAAGGCTATGATTTTGATTGGACTTGGAGAAGCCCATGTTAATGTTCAAGAAGCCTAAGCCCATACCCAAGAGGCTTGGGCCACCTTGATGCATATGTTTAGAAAGTTCTGACCCAAGTGTAAAGTGCTAGAATTGACATAGCTTCTTACCAAGAAGCAATGAGCCTCTTGAGCTCAAGAGATTCATGGTTGCCCATCCTCCTATCCAAGAGCTTGGGGACAATGTTTAGGTCTATGTTTTAAAAGCCCAGGCCCATGTTCAAGAAGCTTGAGATCTCACGAAAAGACTTGGACAAACCCCTCCTCAATTAAAGAAGCCCAAGCCCACACTTAAGAAGCCCCAATTGCTTTGACAATATGTTCAAAAAGCATGAGACCTCACTAAAAAGACTTAGACAAGTCCATTCCCTATCCAAGAAGCCCAAGCCCATGCCAAGGAGGGAGGAATCATCTTGACCCTATGTCCAATAAGGCTAGGCCTCACCATAAAAACTTACACAAGGTCATATCTAGCCCAAGAAACCCAAGCCCATGCCCAAGAGGCCTAAACCACCTACATATCTTAAGAAAGCCCAATGCTTCAAAAAGCAAAAGGGTCATGCTATGTCCAAAGGTCTTTGCTAGATGGGAAGCCTATATGTAGCTTAAGGGGAAAAAACCTTAGCCTCTCGATAACAAAATGCACCCTAGGAACTCACCAAGCAACCTATGGAAACATCTAGACAAAGGCCTAAGAAAATACCCATGAAACCTATGAAAAACCCTAGGAGCCTTAGAGTAAGCTTACTCAATTTATTAAAAAACCCATGCATCCTATGAAAAGGTCTAGGCATGTTAAAAAAAACCTAAGCATCCTAGGAAAGAGCCTAAGCAACCTATGGAAAAAGTTAAATAACCTTTGAAGAAGCCTAGGCACCCTAGGAAAGAGCCCAAATAACCTATGAAAATGCCTAGGCAACATGGGAAAGAGCCAAGGCAACCTATAAAAAACCTTAAAATTTTAAGAAAAACCCTAATCATCTTAAGAGAAAGCCCAAGCACCTTGTGAAAAAGCTTTAGTAGCTAGCAAAAAAACTCAAATAACATGTTAAAAAGCTTGAACAACCTAAGAAAAAAACCCAAAATTCCTATGAAAAAGCATGGACAACTTAGGAAAAACCCTAAGATGCCTATGAAGAAGCCTAGGCAACTTAAAAAAAGACCTCAAGATGCTTATGAAAAAGCATGGGCAAGCAAAGTACTAAAGAACCCATGCAACTTATGAAATATCCTAAGTAGTCTAGGATAAACTTTAGGCACCCTAGGGTGTTGAGGAAAAAGCACATGTCAAAAAAGTTTAAGCAACCTAGGAAAAAGTTTCAACATCCTATTGGGAGCCAATTTAGGTAACGTATAAAAAGAACTAGGCATTCGAAGAAAAAGCCGAAGCATTCTATAAAAAAGCCTAGATAACCTAGAGGAAAAAGCCACCTTAGTTTAAAGCCTATGCAAGGAAGAAAATATATAGGTAGCCTAGAGAAGAACCTTTGTATCCTAGTCCACTTAAGAAAGAGCCCATGACCTAGATTGGGAAAGCTAGCACCCAAGAACACACTACCTACCCTGGTTCTTTGGTTTTTCGCCCTCAAGTCAAATGAACCCCAACTCCATATAAATTATACTTCACATGTTTTATCCCCTTACTATTTTTACCTTCCTACATTGTATTTTGTTTTGGTTAAACCTTCATCTTTTCAAGAAAACTTCTATACTTCATGGCTAAATCTTTATCTTTTGGCAAAACTTCTTTTCTTATTGGCAAAACTTTTACCTTTTCACATTGAAACCTTTTTATTTCTTGATTAAACCTTCACCTATTGACAAAATTTCTCCAATTTTTGGCTAAAACTTTATTTCTTGGTAAAACCTTTCTATTTCTTAACTAAACCTTTATTTATTGGCAAAAACTTCTTTCATTCATGGCTAACCATTTACTTGGCCAAACCTTTTTGATTCATGGCTAAACTTCCATCTCTAAGCAACGTTTTTATATTTTCATGGTTAAACTTCTATTTCTTGGCAACCTTTCTGCTTCATGGTTAAACCTCTACCTTTTGTCAAAACCTTTTTACTTCATGGTTAAACCTTTATGTCTTGGCAAAACCTTTTTCCTTCATGGCTAAATCTCTACCTCTTGACAACACTTTTCTCCTTCATGGTTAAACATTTCCTTCTTAGCAAAACCTTTATGTACTTCATGGCTAAACATGTATGTCTTGGTAAAACCTTTTTCCTTCATGGTCAAACTTTTCCCTCTTGGCAAAATGTTTCTATTTCATGATTTAACTATATCTACCTCTTGACAAAACCTTTATGTTTCATGGCTAAACCTTTGCCTCTTGGCAAAACCTTTTTCTTTCATGGATAAACTTCCACTTTTTAATGAAACCTTTCTACTTCATGGATAAACCTTTACTTCTTGGCAAAACCTTTATATTTTATGGGTAAACTTTTATCTTTTGGCAAGACCTTAATGTCATCTTGACTAACCTTTTAGCGATTGATAAAATGTTTTTACTTATTGGCTAAACTTTCACCTTTTTACAAAGCCTTTTGATTTTTTATCTAAACCTTCATCTTTCAGCAAAACCTTTTTAGTTTTTAAGTAAACTATTATTTCATGGCAAACCCTTTAAAGTTTTTGGTTAAACTTTTACCGTTTGGCAAAAACTTTCTATTTGTGCAACTAAGACTCTACTCCTTAGCAAAACCTTTTTATTTCATGGCTAAACTTTTATTTTTTGGCAACACATTTTTAATTCATTGCTAAAGTTCTACCTATTGGCAAAACCTTTTTATATTTAAAACTATAATTCTACCTTTTAGCAAAACCTTTTTTCTTCATTGCTAAAGTTTAACCTCTTGACAAAACCTTTCTATTTTACAACTATGTTTTTGTTTTTTGGCAAAACTTATTTATTTCATGTAGGGTTGTCATTGGGTCCATGCATCCATCATGATATGTGACAAACGAATTTGCATGCAAGCGCAACCTAACATCACGTCAATATAAGGTCAACTTAGGTCAAAACAAAGTCAGGCTACCCAAAATATAATTATTGGCGACTAAAAATCTTGTCATTTGGTCACCTTAAACCATGTGGCAAGTTGCAATTGAAACAACTTTTGCTTGCCACACTTCTATGACAACTAAAAACAAATTTCGCGATAGCTAATTTTTTTATAATAGTGACTAAAATGTTTTTGGGCAAAAACTTTAAAAAATCAATTTCTAGATCAATGGCAGAGATTAAACCATGGTCCATTTAATTGTTAAAAATCTTCATAAGGTGATTGAAATTTATTTGGGCATTGCCCAGAAAATTGGGTGGCCAAAATTGCGGTCACTAAATTTGGCAACCAAAGGCAACTAAAATTTTTTGGTTGCTTAGAATGGCAATTGAAAGTGACAAAAAATTGGTGATAATTTTTTTCAAACATTGCCCAAAATAATTTGGACAATAATTTTTCTTTTGTTGGCAACAATTTTTATTTTTTTCAACCATTGGATTAATGGCCGTTATCAATTAGACCACTAAAAGTTTTTAGGCAAATCTGAAAAATTTGGGCAAACTTGATTTGGTGATCAAAAGTTAGCGATTGAAAATTTTTAGTGACATGAAAATTGTGTGACTAAAAATTTTCGATTGTTTTCAGTTCCTAAAATGAGTTTGATTGAAACTTTTTGGTCACCAAAAAAAATGGTCAACATTTGAATGTGTATGTTTGTCTAAACATGTCAAGATGAATGGACACAATTTTGGTGTGTGACATCAATTTTGACAACTATGATTTCATGGCTAAACTTCTACCACTTGGCGAAACCTTTTCATTTCATGGCTAAACCTCCACTTTTTAATTAAACCTTTAGTTTACAAAACCTCTTTACTTCTTGGCTAAACCTTTACCTCTTAGCAAAGTTTAACTAAATTTCTAACTCTTAACAAAACCTTTACCTCTTTAGTTTTTAGCTAAGGCTCCATCTCTTTGCAAAACCTTTTTATTTTAGGGTACACCTCCACCTTTGGCAAAAGTTTTGCAAATTTTTGATCTTTACTTCTTTACAAAATGATTATTTTGTCATGGATAAAACTTTATTTTTTAATAAAACCTTTCTACTTCATGGGTAAACCATATGTTTTGAATAAACCTTTACATTTTTAGCTATATATATATATATATATATCAACAAAACCTCTATTTCTTTTAACTAAACATCCATTTACTAGCAAAACTTATATTTCATCATGGTTAGTTTAACATAACTTACATTATTGTTAATTTTAGCCTTGGCAAAACCTAGAATTCATATTTTTAATTTTATAATGATAACCATAATTGAAATCAATTTAAGTTGGACACAAATAGGACCTTAATGTTTCATCATTCAAATGTTAATTCCATGTTTCCAAAATTTTCCCTTTTTCCACCATCAATAACCAAAACTAATACCTACCTCATTCTTTTCCCCTTACCACCAACATGATACCTAATGAAATATAGATTAACATGTGCATTTTTCATGATATTTATGTAGATTTTGTTTTTTTTGTTTTTTGAAATTGACACAAATAATGATGAACTATTTGAAATCATATGAAAACATAATAATAGGAGGAAAAGGTGATCATCATTGGGATTGCAAAGCAGTGCAAAGCCCAACTTTATTTAAGCCACTTAATATTCAATTAAATCATTTTGGCTATACTGAGTTAAATTAATTTACTTCATCTTAGAGGGCTAAATTAAATGGCCCCTCATGTTTTTGAATTTTTAAAAAATTTGTCATATGTAGTAAATTATGTAATCACGTAAATAATTTTGACAAAATGACTACTATCATTTCATTGAAACCATGAATGTAGTTGTTAAAATGGTTGTCACATGGTAAATATGATTGTATGATTAGGTTTACACAATAGTTGCAACTTGTTTTAGTTGTGTGGATGCCACATTTTGACACAATGATAGGTAGTTTCGGTTAGTATATTTATGATATTACATTTAATATACCCAAGCTAATATACATAGTTAACTATGATAACATATTTATTTAAGTTTAAGTTAATGATACTATACATAGCTTAAATTTGTCTGGTTCATATATTGGCACTAGGTACAATGTTTTTTCTTTTGGTACAATTTTTTTGCCAAAATGTGAAATCAATTTTGGGATTGCAACTACACAAAGATTGTTTTTTTGAATTTATGATTTTTTTGGACTTTTTGGCTTAGGTGTATATAAAATTAAAAATATCTTGGAAACCATTTTTAATACTAAATTAATATAGTTTTTAATTGTTTCATGTAGGATTAAAAAGTTTTGGTTATATAGTGCAATTTGATTCAACACATAGTGAAGGATTTTCATGATGTATGCATTTATTGCAATTCAAAAAATTAAAAAAGTTCTAAAATCAAATAGAAAGCTGAATAATCAAATTTGTAGACTAATTAGTTTGAGATTACAATGAGATTAATTGATTATTTAAGTAAACCCTTTCAAAAGCCTTTGTGATCTTTACCTTTTAACCCAAGGTGTTAGTTCCCATATCCATAAAACAACAAAGGATTTTTTATGACATGGAAGTGTAATTACACTTTTGACTTCATTGAACCACGATGACAATCATGGTTCATTGAATCACAACTAGTTTAACCATGGTTAATTTAATTTTAATTAATTTAACATCAATTTAACTAGCTTAATTTAGCAATGGTTTGTTTAATTTTGTCTCATTTAATCATAAATTAATTAGCCATGGTTTTTTTAGACATGGTTCATTTGATCATAATTAGTTTAGCCATAAATATTTTTAATCATGGTTCATTCAACCACAATTAATTCAACCATGTTTAGTTTAGTCATAGTTAGTTTGACCTTATTAATTTAACCATAAATAATTTAGTTGTAATTAAGTTATTTATAATTAATTTAGCCATAATTATTTAAGCCACAATTCATTTAACCACAATCAAATTAACCATGGTTAGTTTAATGACAATTATGTTGTTCACCATAATTTATTTCACCACAAATAATTTATTCATGAGTTATGGTTCATTAAGCCATAATTAGTTGAATCATTATTAATTTTGCCATATAGAGTTAATTTAGCGATGGCTAGTTTAGCCATCAAAACTTTAACCATTGTAAATTTTGCAATAATTACTTTAACCATAATCAATTTAACCATGAAAAATATAAATTTTGTTGGTAAGTGGATGTTGAGAACTATAGATATAGCTAAAAAATGTAATGGTTTTATTAAGATGTAAAGTTTAGGCATGAAGCAAAAAAAATTGACAAAATGTAAAAAATTGTCAAAAATGAGATAGTTGTTTTGCAAAGGAATAGAAACATGTATTTTATTAATTTCAAACTTAATTCAACATGGTGAGTGCAAGGAAGGCCACTTAGTGGCCATAAGATTCAAATTTTTTTGAATAAAACTTGCAAAATTATTCTTATTTTTTATATTCGTCTATATTGTTATGTGCTAGAAGAAATCATGTCCTTTGTAACCAATGGATAAATGATTAGGTGTCCTCCATGGCCTTATCAATGACTACTATCATATAATACAACTTCATTTCCTATGTGTAGTTAGTAGAAGTCATACATTAATCAAGCAAATGACTCATGGTTGAAATAAAATCGGATGAAAAATATTTTCTTTTAATTTTGGTTGATTATTTTCATCCATTACTAACATGGAAATACTTAATTGTCATGTAATGATGGTTGTGAAATATATATGACTGCTTAATGACTCCCCAAAATCAAGCAAGAAATTCTATAATGATGTGTAAATATTCAATGGTAGTTTAAATTTGTTACGGTTGTTGTGGGACCCACCAAGTAGTGTGACATGCTCACATGGCCACATCATTGGCATTTACATATGATTAAAAAATAAGTTTCAAATTACTTAGTTCATATAATCGGGGTCCCACCACATCAAGGGTCCCACTAGCTCCAATAGAAGTTTGACAATTACTACACAATGACTTCCCCTCTGCATGATGTGCATAGAAATTGTCATAATAACAAATAAAATACTACATAAGAGATGTGAATGCCCAATTCACATAAAAATAAGTAACACTAAAATTGTATAACATGATAGCATAATTTGCCAATTCTGTAAATGGGTTTTCCATGACCTGACTTACCAAAAGCTTTGTACAATAGTTTAAAGAATGTAATCAATCAAACACAATGTCTCTTGTGTTTTATATTGTACATGAGAGATTTAATTTTGCAAATACTAAATAACTCAACTATGTATGCTTTGATCAATGTATTCCCCAAATTTGTTTAGGTCAATCAGAACAGGTTTGGGTCTGATCAAAATATTTCTCTTTAGGCTTCTGCCCAGATGATAATATATACATATGTTTCTCAGAGACTAATAAAAAAACATTTGAACAATCCTGGTGAGAAGGAGCATATGTATCATGTGGAACGACTTTATCACACGAGGTGACAAAACATCAGTCAATGGATAAGGCAGGAGCAAGAAAAGCAAACAAAACAAAGCAGAACAAGAGTTCAAAGCACAAGTGATGGACATCATATACTGTTTACCTTTATTGTTCACACCCCACAACAAAACAGTACAATCTCCGAGAAGAAGAAGAAGAAGAAATAGAGGCATGGTTCTGTCTTATTTTCTTAGCTAAATGTAGTGTTCTCACCCTCCAGTTTCGTATTTTTCTTCACAACACAGACATCCCAAAGATTTCACCTGTCCCACAACCCCAAACTCAAGACTTGAAGACCACATGCCTGTGCCTTACTAGGCCTTTTAAGGAATATTCCATTAGCATGGGTAGATTCGTTTCCCCCCGCCCAAAGCCCTTCACATGGGTTTTCTGATTCTAAGCATGGGATTTTAAGATTCTAGGCACAAGGTTTTTTAATTTGGATGCAAGTGATTTTTTGATTCTAAGCATGGGATTTTTTGGTTCCGGGCACAAGGTTTTTAATTTGCAGGCAAGTGATTTTTTATTCTAAGTATGGGATTTTTTGATTCCAGGAACAAGGTTTTTTATTTAGGTGCAAGTGATTTTTGATTCGAGCATAGGGTTTTTGATTTTGAACAACGGGTTTTTGATTCCGAACACACTTGGAATCAAAAACTTGAAATTTTGGCTTGAAATTGGGTGTGAGAGCACTTGAATATTTCTTATATTGGAATTTTTATAAACATGCATGGGTCCAAAGCTTGTACTTGGAATGAAAAAAACTCCATAAAAAACTTTTTTTTCTTTTTTGGAAAAAGAAATAGAAACGCCTTCCGCTCAAGGATTTGAATCACAAACTCTAGGAAAAAACAAGAAAATTTCAATCATCCTAATGAAATCTACCCTGAACTAATGGAATGTGCCTTGAGGCGAGGGGTAGGATAAAACAACGGCCCTTTTGGCGTGGTGTAAAGCCCGGGGAGGGGGCCTTTACCAAAATAAGGGCCCCTGAGACGTTAACTTGAGGTACCACTCCCATAACATTTTAAATCACTCAAAATGAAGCACAGATGACAAAGATCTAAAGAAGTGATCAATGATAGGGTAGTGATTGGTGATGGCCAGTTCTAGCCTGCACTGCGGCAGGGTTTTCCGTGTTCCATACACATGACCTGCTTGTTGACATGGCTTGCTTGTTGTTACGCTTGGTTTTTCCTCGATGGTTCTGGGGGCTTGCACTGGTCACGTAGCAAACACCCTTCAGCGATCCACCGTTGCATCTTGGCTGACCTGGACTTGTTTCTCCCCCTTCATTCTTAGCTGACTTTCAAAGAAACAGGACTACAACGTGTGTGATCCGGACTTTAACGAATTCAACTTTGAACCTTTAAAGTCACCATGCTTAAAGTCACCATGCTGACTTTCAAGCACTGGAGTCCAGTTGGGAGTTCTATCCCAATTCCCTTATGGAACTCTACCAAGTATTTAAACAGCTCCCCTTCTTCCATCTTTCTCACTCAAGTTTGCATTGAGCTTGTGTCTTGCACTCAAGCCTGTGTCTCTATCTCTCTCTCTCTCACACACACACTCTTCCTCTCCGAAAAGTGAGAATCTGGCAGCTAGCTGGTATTGATCAATTGGTTTTCCCTCTCTGTTTCTTGAACTCGCATCTCTATAAGTTTTTGTGATTTCAGCAAACATGGTTCAGCACACCCTTTCTCACTCCGTGGTGCTCGAGGTCTCAGCTGATGACATTTGGGAGGTTAGCAAACAAGTGGATGAAATCCTCCCTGCCTTGGAGCCCGAGTACTTCACCAAGAGCACCTTCATTGAAGGGATTGCTGGCGAACCGGGCAGCATTCGCCTCGTCAAACCAGGCCCCGGTATCACAAACCACATACCTAACTACCCTCTGGTTTGAAATTGTGTAATTTGGTGTTACTAAACCCTTAACCCCAACCCACTCTTGACTCTCGACCCAAATACAAGATCTTCCTAGAGTCATTTTGTGTTTTTTTTTGGTAAAATTATTTTTGGTTTGGAATACGCTTTGGAGATTTTCCACTGGGTTTTCAGGTACAATTTGTTCATTTGTTTTGAATGTTTGGTTGGATTCTTGTATAGCTGTCCCACATGCTGGTGAATGGAAAGAGCGTTTGGACTTTTTTGATGAGGAGAGCAAATCTAGCGGGTTCACAATTATCGGAGGTGATCCTCGCTATAACAATGTTACCAGTGTGATAAAGTGTGTCGCCAGTGGAAAATCTTCCACTGAGGTAACCTGGACGTGCACATATGAACCAGTTGGAGATGCACCCGCTCCTGAACACATGAAGGAGGGAGTTGTTAAGGTGTTGAAGACTTTGGAGAAGGCAGTTAAGTCAAGGCAGACTTTGACCCACACCGAAACTATTGATGCATCCCCGGATGCTTTCTGGAAGGCTGTCCACAACTTGGACAACATCGTGCCCAAGTACTTGCCTGATGTCTTTGAATCTGCTACAAACATCTCAGGACAATACTATGGTAAACCTGGTGGCATCCGCATCGTCAAGTTTGGTCCTGGTATGGAAAATTGCCTTTGATTCACAGACCTTTTTCATCAAACCTAAATTCCATGTCCAGGTGTTTTTCAAAACATAATATTTTGCTCAGAATTTTCTTAAGAAATAAACGAACCAAATACTATTGGTTCTTGCATTACCCATTTAGTTTTTTCCTGGAATTCTTGATAATTAAATATATGATTTACACTATATTCATAGAAATGGTTGGTCCTCGTAGGTGAACATGCAATTTTCACAGTTGTTGTTTTCCTTACGTATGACATGACTCTGTGCAGCTGTCCCAACGGCTGGAGAAGTGTGGGAGCGGTTGGACTTCTCTGACGATGCAACCAAGACTATGGGTGTATCGTTGTTGAAAGGCGATCCCCGTTATCCTTATCTCAAGACCATCAAAGTGGTTGGCCCTGGAGCTGTTGAGGGCAGCACGGATGCAGTTTGGACAGTCACATACATAGCAGCTGGTAACGCAGGCCCTCCCCAAAGCCACAAGCAGATGTATATCCAAGTGTGCAAAGTGATTGGTGCCGAATTGAAAGCCAACCCAGAGGCCTATGCATAAAGAATATCTACTTTCTCTTCTCATGGGTATTATGCGATTTGTCTTTACATACAAGAGCCCCAATCTGGCAATTCGAGTTTGGAGATCTCATTTAAAAACTCAACTTTTCCTACCTTAAAATATACAATGATTTTTTGTGAATAATTTGTCATTCTCCATAACAATGATATGAAAATCATAATTATCTTGTATCTTGTTCACAGTGCACACGCCTTGTATTTTCTTATCACTGCTCCAGATGGAATATTTTGTGTAGGGTAAAGCCCATGGGGGTGGGCTTCATGGGATAAGCAGCCCTTTAGACAGAGCTGAGTGCACACCAGGTTACTGTAAAGCCCACCCTCAAGGGCATTACATGGCATAAGGTCTGCTGTGAGTTTTTAAAGAAAAAGGAAAAAAATGTTGGTGGGGATTATGTTTTTCCAAATTCCCACTGGCATAATATACAACCCTGCAACTACACTATAAAAAACCATGCATGTTTTTGCAGTCAATTAAACTTCACAACAGCTTAGACTGCATAGTAGGTATACAATCCAACAATATGTAGTCATAGTCCTCCCCCCATAGATAGTCTAAATCATAGAATAATGTGCACATAAGGTTGGTATATCTCATTCTAATTTGTAGATGGTGTATAGTTAAGGCCACAGTGTATGTAGAGTCTAACTCATACCCCCTATAGTCTAGGTCATAATGCCTACGTAGTCAAAGCCCTAGTATGAACCATATTGCTGCCCACCCCAATCCAACCCAACTTGATGCAAAGGAAACCCTTTACCAATTACTTGAATGGCCACTATGCATATGAGCATCTCATTTGTGACGACTATACTAATACTTGAATGCGATGGTTGATAATCTTACACCAATGCATAATCTCTTCTCTATCAAGAGAGCCAACAAAATCAATGTACATATAAAATAATGACAATGGATAAAAGCTAGCGATAGGTCTTCTAACTTCCATTCTTTGATGTGAGATACAGGGGAGTTATTGCTAACATTGAGTGCATAGGATTGTTTTTTGGTTTGTTCATTACACAAGAGGATGAATTTAGCATTTGCAAGTTGCATCCATATTTTAAAACTAATTGAGAAAAACATGACTGATTTGTGTTTCACAAATTCATTGGGACAAAGCTCAAAATCATTGAAGAGATAAGTTGATGTCAAATGGGAAGAACCCACTTCAAACAATTCATGCCCTTTTCAGCTTGCTTTTAAGCATTCCCTTAATTTGGCCCGGACTTCCAATATGGCTATACCAATTTCTTATATCATCAGGCACCTGCACCTTCTCCCTCCGCCCCCAAAAGAAGCTCGAAGAGTTTTTTTCAACAGATCGGAATTGCTAGGTTGAGAGGACATCTGGGCCAACCCAAAAGACACAACACAACTACATTTAAAACTCAGTCTGTGTCATGTATGGAATAGAAAACAGGCCATGCTTGTAACAAGCCTTCACCCATGATTTTCGTCCAATCAAAATGGAATATCTCATCTTAGTATTTGGAATCCCAAAAATCTTAGGAGCACACATAAAATATGCTAGGTGATTTCAAACGTGTTGTTCTATAAGGGTTTTTCACCCACCCCAACCAACCCGTGGTCTAACAATTCATGCAATACTTGCCCTTAGTCTTAAAGTTCACAAATATTGACCTTGGGTTTTAAAGTTCCATGCACATTTCGCCCTAGGTGTAAAAATTTATGCATATTGGCCTTGGGTTGTTCACAATTTTCTATATTGTATTTATGTATTTCTTAAAATATATTTTATATGTCTTCATGCATATGGGGGGTTTTTCATCTAACTATAAAGCTTTGGCCTAACCCAATAGTGTGTTGAAAATGGCATGTGCTCAAGGAGCTTAAGCCCTTGTCCAAAAAGGCCGTGCTCACTATTAGAATAAGGCTGTGATTTTTATTGGACTCAGAGTAGCCCATGTTAATGTTCAAGAAGCTGAAGCCCATACCCAAGAGGCTTGGGCCACCTTGATGCATATGTTTAGAAAGTTCTGGCCCAAGTGTAAAGTGCTAGAATTGACATAGCCCCTTACAAAGAAGCAATGAGCCTCTTGAGTTCAAGAGATTCATGGTTGCCCATCCTCCTATCCAAGAGCTTGAGGACAATGTCCTGTCTATGTTTAAAAAGTCCAAGCCCATGTTCAAGAAGCTTGAGATCTCACCAAAAGACTTGGACAAACCCCTCCTCAATTAAAGAAGCCCAAGCCCACACTTAAGAAGCCGCAATTGCTTTTACCCTATATTCAAAAAGCATGAGACCTCACTAAAAAGACTTAGACAAGTCCATTCCCTATCCAAGAAGCCCAAGCCCATGCCAAGGAGGGAGGAATCATCTTGGCCCTATGTCCAAGAAGACTAAGCCTTACCATAAAAACCTACACAAGGTCATATCTAGCCTAAGAAACCCAAGCCCATGCCCAAGAAGCCTAAACCACCTACATATGTTAAGAAAGCTCAATGACTCATAAAGCAAAAGAGTCATGCTATGTTCAAAGGTCTTTGCTAGATGGGAAGCCTATACGGAGCCCAAAGGCAAAGAACCCTAGCCTCTTGATAGCAAAATGTGCCCTAGGAACTCACCAAGCAACCTATAAAAATCTCTAAACAAAGGCCTAAGAAAATACCCATGAAGCCTATGAAAAACCCTAGGAACCTTAATGTAAGCCTACTCAACTTATTAAAAAACCCATGCATCTTATGAAAAAGGTCTAAAATAGGGTAAGTACCTTAGGAAAAAACTCAAGTAGTCTATGAAAAAGTCTGGGCATGTTATAAAAACCTAAGCATCCTAGGAAAGGGCCTAGGCAACCTATGCAAAAAGTTAGATAACCTTTGAAGAAGCCCAAGCACCCTAGGAAAGAACCCAAGTAAACTATGAAAATGTTTAAGCAACATGAGAAAGAGCCAAGGTAACCTATAAAAACCCTTAAACATTTAAGAAAAACTTTAATCACCTTAGGAAAAAGCCCAAGCACCTTGTGAAAAAGTCTTAGTAGCTAGGAAAAAAACTCAAATAACATGTTAAAAAGCTTGAGCAACCTAAGAAAAAAGCTCAAAATCCTATGAAAAAACATGGGCAACTTAGGAAAAACCCCAAGATGCCTATCAAGAAGCTTAGGCAACTTAAAGAAAAACCTCAAGATGTTTATGAAAAAGCATGGGCAACCAATGTGCTAAAGAACCCATGCAACTTATGAAATATCCTAAGTAGTCTAGGATAAACTCTAGGCACCTTACAATGTTGAGGAAAAAGCACATTTCAAAAAAGTTTAAATAGCCTAGGAAAAAGCTTTAGCATCCTACTAGGAGCCAATTTAGGTAACTTATAAAAAGAACTAAGCAATTTAGGAAAGAGTCTAGGCATCATATAAAAAAGCCTAGACAACTAAAAGGAAAAAGCCATCCTAGTTTAAAGCCTATGCAAGGAAGAAAATGTATAGGTAGCTTAGAAAAGAGCCTTTGTAGCTTAGTCCACTCAAGAAAGAGCCCATGACCTAGATTGGGAGAGCTAGCACTTGATTGGGAAAGGTAGCACTTGGGAACACACTACCTACCTTGGTTCTTTGGGTTTTCACCTTCAAGTCAAATGAACCCCAATTCCATATAAATTATACTTCACATGTTTATCCCTCTATTATTTTTACCTTCCTACATTGTATTTTGTTTTGGCTAAACCTTTATTTTTTAATAAAACTTCTATACTTCATGGTTAAATTTTTATTTCTTGATTAAACCTCCACCCATTGGCAAAATCTCTGCAATTTTTGGCTAAACCTTTACTTTTTGGTAAAACCTTTCTATTTTTAAACTAAACCTCTGTCTCTTGGCAAAAATTTCTTTTGTTCATGGCTAAACATTTATTTCTTGGCAAAACCTTTTTGCTTCATGGTTAAATTTCCACCTGTAAGCAACACTTTTATATTTTCATGGCTAAACTTCTATTTCTTGGCAATCTTTCTGCTTCATGGCTAAACCTTTACCTTTTGTCAAAACCTTTTTACTTCATGGTTAAACTTTTACGTCCTAGCAAAACCCTTCTCGTTGATGGTTAAATCTCTACCTCTTAACAACACCTTTCATGGCTAAACCTTTCTCTCTTGGCAAAACCCTTTTGTACTTCATGGTTAAACTTGTATGTCTTGGTAAAACCTTTTTCCTTCATGGTTAAACCTCTCCTTCTTGGTAAAGCCTTTTTACTTCATGATTAAACTACATGTACCTCTTGACAAAACCTTTATGTTTCATGGTTAAACCTTTGCCTTTTGGCAAAAAAAATTTCCTTCATGGATGAACTTCTACTTCTTACCGAAACCTTTCTACTTCATGGATGAACCTTTATTTCTTGGCAAAACCTTTATACTCCATGGGTAAACTTCTAACTATTAGCAAGACCTTAATGTCTTCTTGGCTAACCTTTTAGCCATTGACAAATTCTCTTTATTTATTAGTTAAACTTTCACCTTTTTGCAAATTTTGACTTCTTATCTAAACTTTCATCTTTCGACAAAACCTCTTTAGTTCTTAAATAAACTGTTATTTTTTGGCGAACCTTTCCAAATTTTTGGCTAAAATTTTACCTTTTGGGCAAAAACTTTTTATTTGTGCAACTAAGATTTTACCTTTTAACAAAACCTTTTTACTTCATGGTTAAACTTTTATTTTTTGGCAACACATTTTTAATTCATTGCAAAAGTTCTACCTATTGGCAAAACCTTTGCATATTCTTAACTATAATTCTATTTCTTAGCAAAACCTCTTTTCTTCATTGCTAAACCTTAACCTCTTGACAAAACCTTTCTACTTCATGACTATGCCTTTACCTCTTAGCAAAACTTTTTTATTTCATGTAGGGTTGTCATTACGTCCATGCATTCATTACAACGTGTCGAACGAATTTGCATGTAAATGCAACCCAACGTCACATCAATATAAGGTTAACCTAGGTCAAAACAAAGTTGAATGACCCATAATATAATAATGGGTGACTAAAAATCTTGTCATTCGGTCACCCTAAACCATGTGGCAAGTTGTAATTGAAACAACTTTTGGTTGCCACACTATTATGATGACTAAAAACAATTTTCATAGCAATTGATTTTTTTATAATAATGACCGAAATGTTTTTGGGCAAAAACTAAACAAATTCAATTACTAGATCAATGCTGGAGATTAAACCATGGTCCATCGAATGGTTAAAAATCTTCAGAAGGTGATTGAAATGTTTTTGGGCATTGCTTGAAAAATTGGGTGGCCAAATTTTTGGTCATGAAGTTTGCAACCAAGGGTAATTGAAAAATTTTGGTTGCCTAGAATGGTAGTTGAAAGGGACCAAAAATTGGTGATAGAATTTTTCAAGCATTGCCCAGAATAATTTGGTCAATAAATTTTTTTTATTGGCAATAATTCATTTTTTCAATCATTAAATTAATGGTCATTATCAATTAAACACTTAAATTTTTTTGGGCGGATTCGAAAAATTTGGGCAAACCTAATTTAATGACTGAAAGTTGGCGATTGAAAATTTTTAATCACCTTCTTTACACTACTAGAAATTTTGTCTTTTGCAACTTGTCTTATGCAACTAAAAAATGTCGCATGCAATTGCACATGTTGCATGCAACTCCAAAATAGTTGCATGTGAGATTTTTTAGTTGCATAAGACAAGTTGCAAAAGACAAAATTTCTAGTAGTGTTAGTGACATGAAACTTGTGTGACAAAAAAATTTCAGTTGCTTTTTGTTACTAAAATTAATTTGACTCAAAGTTTTTGGTCATCGATAAAAATGATTGGCATTTGAATGTGTATATTTGTTTAAACATGTTAGGACAAATGGACGCAATTTCAGTGCGTGACATCAGTTTTAACAATTGTGACTTCATGGCTAAACTTCTACCACTTAGCAAAACCTTTTCACTTCATGGCTAAACCTCCACTTTTTAATTAAACCTTTAGTTTACAAGACCTCTTTACTTTTTGGCTAAACCTTTACTTCTTGGCAAAACCTATATATTCTTGACTAAACTTCTAAATCTTGGCAAAACCTTTACTTCTTGACAAAACTTCTTTAGTTTTTAGCTAAGCCTCCATTTCCTTGCAAAACCTCTTTATTTCATGGGTACACCTCTACCTTTGGCAAAACTTTTGCAATTTTTTAATCTTTCCTTCTTTGCAAAATGGTTATTCTATTATGGATAAACCTTTTGTTTTGGTAAAACCTTTTTACTTCATGGCTAAACCATATGTTTTGACAAAACCTTTACATTTTTAGCTATATATATATCAACAAAACCTCTATTTCTTCTAACTAAACATCCACTTATTAGCAAAACTTATATTTCATCATGGTTAATTTAACATAACTTACATTATTCTTAAGCTTAGCCTTGGCAAAACCTAGAATTCATATTTTTATTTTATAGTGATAACTATAATTGAAGTCAATTTAAGTTGGACACAAATAAGACTTTAGTTTTTTATCATTCAAATGTTGATTCCATCTTTCCAAAATTTTCCCTTCTTCCACCATCAATATTTAAAACTAATACCTACCTCACTCTTTTCCCCTTAGCATCAACATGGATACATGATGAAAATACAGATTAACGTGTGTTTTTTTCATGATATTTATGTAAATTCTGCTTTTTTTGTTTTTGAAATTGACACAAATAATGATGAATTATTCGAAATCATATGAAAACATAAGAAAAGGAGGAAAGGGTGATCATCATTGGGATTGTAAAATAATGCAAAGCCCAAGTTTATTTAGGGCACTTAATATTCAATTAAATGGTTTTGGCTGTACTAAATTAAATTAATTTACTTCATTTTAAAGGGCTAAATTAGAGGCCCCCTCATTTGAATTTTAAAAAAATTGGTAATATGTAGTAAATTATGTAATCACTTAAGTAAATTTGACAAAATGACTACAATCATTTAATTGAAACCATGAATGTAGTTGTGAAAATGGTTGTCACATGGTACATATGATTGTATGATTAGGTTTAGACAATAGTTGCAAATTGTTTTAATCATGTGGATGCCACATTTTGGCACAATGATAGGTAGCTTTGGCTAGTATATTTATGCTATTACTTTTAATATACTTAAGCTAATAAACATAGGTTAACTATGATAACATATTTACTTAAGTTTAAATTAATTATACTATACATAGCTTAAATTTGTATGGTTCATATATTGGCATTAGGTACAATGTTTTTTCTTTTAGTACAATTTTTTTGCCAAAATGTGAAATCAATTTTGGGATTGTAACCACACAAAGGTTGTTTTTTTGAATTTATGATTTGTTTTCGAACTTTTTGGATTAGGTGTTTATAAAATTAAATTTATCTTGGAAATCATTTTTTAATACTAAGTTAATATAATTTCTAATTGTTTCATGTAGGATTTAAAAGTTTTGGTTAAATAGTGCCATTTGATTGAAGACACAGTGAAGGATTTCCATGATGTATGCATGCACTATAACAAAAAGTGTCCCTATGCGCCAAGTGATTTCATTGGACTTTGAGTGAATTCACTAGTTGTAGTGAATGGGGACCAGTGAAAAAACAATGGATTCATTAGTCTAATGAATGGGAACTAATGAATTGCACCCACATTTTATAGTAGTGATGTAATGCAATTCAAAATTGAAAAAGTTCTAAAATCAAATAGAAAGCTAAATAATCAAATTTTTAGACTAATTAGTTTGAGATTATAATGAGGTTAATTGATTATTTAAGTAAACCCTTTCAAAAGCCTTTGTGATCTCTACCTTTTAACCCAAGGTGTTAGTTCCCATATCCATAAAACAACAAAGGATTTTTTATGACATGGGAGTGTAATTACACTTTTGACTTCATTGAGCCACAATGACAATCATGGTTCATTGAGTCACAATTAGTTAACCATGGTTAATTTAATTTAAATTAATTTAACAAAATTTTTAATTAGCTTAATTTGGCCATGGTTTGTTTAATTATGTACCATTTAACCATAAATTAGTTAGCCATGGTTCAATCAACCACAAATAATTCAATCATGTCTAATTTAGTCATAGTTAGTTTGACCTTTTAGATTAACCATAAATAGTTTAGTTGTAATTAACTTATTTATAATTAGTTGAGCCATGATTGGTTTAACCGCAACTATTTTAGCCATGATTCATTTAACCACAATTCAATTAACCATGGTTAATTTAGTGACAATTATGTTGTTAACCATAATTTATTTAGCCGCAAATAATTTATTCATGACTTATGGTTCATTAAGCAATAATTAGTTTAATCATTATTAATTTTGCCATATAGAGTTATTTTAGCAATGGTTAATTTAGCCATCCAAAACTTTAACCATTATAAATTTTGCAATAATTAGTTTAACTATAATCAATTTAACCATGGTTAGTTTAATTAGGTTTAGGCTTGGTTAGCTTAGGTTTCTTTTAGTTTGCAAAGGTTAGGTTTAACTTAATCTAAGTATCATATGTTAAATTAAATTAGCTGAATTTAACATTGGTAGACTTAGGTTAATAATTTAAACATGAAGAAATATAAATTTTGTTGATAAGTGGATGTTTAGCTATAAAACATAGAGGTTTTGTTGAGAATTATAGATATAGCTAAAAAATGTAAAGGTTTTACTAAGATGTAAAGTTTAGCCATGAAGCAAAAGGTTTTGACAAAATGTAAAAATTTGTTGAAAATGACATAGTTGTTTTGCAAAGAAATAGAAACATGTATTTAATTAATTTCAAACTAAAATATTAATTTCAAACTTAACTCAACATGGAGAGTGCAAGGAGGACCAACTAGTGGCCACAAGATTCAAACAAGTTTGAATAAAACTTGCAAAATTATTGTTATTTTTTATATTCGTCTATATTGTTATGTGCTAGAAAAAATCTATCTTTTACAACTAGTCAATAAATGACTAGGTGTCCTCCATGGCTCTATCAATGACTCGTGTCATATAATACAACTTCATTTCCTATGTGTACTTAGTAGAAGTCATACATTAGTCAAGCAAATGACTCATGGATGAAATAAAACCGAATGAAAAATATTTTCTTTTAGTTTCAATTGATTATTTTCATCCATTATTAATATGGAAATGTTTAATTGTCATGTAATGATGGTTGTGAAATATATATAACTGTTTAATGACCCCCCCAAATCAAGCAAGAAATTCTTTAATGATGTGTAAATATTCAATGACAGTTTTAAATTTTTAAGGTTGTTAAGGGACCCACCAAGTAATGTGACATGCTCAGGTGGTCGCATCACTAGCATTTACATATGATTAAAAAATAAGTTCCAAATTACTTAGTTCATATAATTGGGTTCCCACCACATCAAGGGTCCCATTAGCTCAAATAGAAGCTTGACAATTACTACACAATGATTTGCCCTCTGCATGATGTGCATAGAAACTGTCATAATAACCAATAAAATATTACATAAGAGATGTGAATGGCCAATTCACATAAAAATAATTAACATTAAAATCGTGACAGGATAACATAATTTACCAACTCTATAAATGGATTTTTGATGATCTGACTTACCAAAAAGCTTTGTATAATAGTTTAAATAATGTAATCAATCAAACACAATGTCTGTTGTGTTTTATATTGTTTTAGTTTGAACCCTGTGCCTAATGCACAGGTGTGTGTGTGTATTTGACGGTACATATTACAAAATTACAATTACAAACAATAGTTCCAAAACCTCTTTATATAGAACATTTCGCATGTGTCCATCAAGACCCTAGTCGCTGAAAATCTTGATGTTTGCACTACTTGTGACCTGTGAGATAACAACATATAGCTAACCATGGGAATAGATTAGAGATGGCAAAAATATCCCAACGTTGTTCATTGCTCACTTTGATTCTTGTTGATTATGATCACAAATGTCACTTGAATAGGAAATTGATGACGATGTAAAACAAATGGCCAATTAGTCCCGGAGGGGGACATGATGATGCGGGATATGAACACATGTTTGTCGACATTGTTCCCTGTGGTGATCTCCACTTCAATGACACGTTGACTTGTAGCCAAATTTTGCCAATTCCTCTTGTGGATGATTGCCAATGTGACTACATCACAAAATTGAGAAAAAGAAAAAGAAAACCCCTGCATCATCAAAGAGTAAGGAGCAACAACAATTTCTTTTTTTTGGCCCAATTCTCACACTGTGGTTACAAAAAAAAATTATAAAAAATTGAAATTTTTCGTTATAGAGAGTAAATTCGAAAGTTTCATGCTAAAAATGGAAAAAAATCTCCAAATTTCGAAACCACAAAATTATTATTAAAATAAATTTATAAATCTTTAAAAAAAATAAAAAATAAAAAAAAACCCCTCGGTAAGGAGCAACTGAGATACTCACAATGAGCTCAAAGTCACAGATCCTGTACAGGCTTTACAACCTATCATGTCTCTTGATGTTATTCTTTTTCTCATCATATAGTACAAAAACTGGGCAGTACTTAAGAACAAATGATAGTTGTGGAGACCTTCTGTATTCCACTCTTTCTCTGCCTTGTCGAAAGAAACAAATCTTGATGGGACGAATGGATGACCGGACAGATGGACAAATGAATGATGAGACAGATGGATGAAATGATGCTTCACGACGTCCTTTACTATATGTAATGTGAGATTTAATTTTGCAAATACTAAATAACTCAACTATGTACACTTTGATCCATGTATTCCCCAAATTTGTTTAGGTTGGTCATAACAGGTTTGGGAATCATCAAAATATTTCTCTTTAGGCTTCTGCCCAGATGATAATATATACATATGTTTCTCAGAGACCAATAAAAAAACATTTGAACAATCCTGGTGAGAAGGAGCATATGTATCATGTGGAACGACTTTATCACACGAGGTGACAAAACATCAGTCAATGGATAAGGCAGGAGCAAGAAAAGCAAACAAAACAAAGCAGAACAAGAGTTCAAAGCACAAGTGATGGACATCATATACTGTTCACCTTTATTGTTCACACCCCACAAGAAAGGTACAATCTCCAAGAAGAAGAAGAAGAAGAAATAGAGGCATGGTTTTGTCTTATTTTCTCAGCCAAATGTAGTGTTCTCACCCTCCAGTTTCGTATTTTTCTTCACAACACACACATCCCAAAGAGATCGCCTGTCCCCCAACCCCAAAGTCAAGACTTGAAGACCACCTGCCTGTGCCTTACTAGGCCTTTTAAGGAATATTCCATTAGCATGGGTAGATTCGTTTTTCCCCCAATGCCCTTAACATGGGTTTTCTGATTCTAAGCATGGGATTTGAAAATTCTAGGCACAAGGTTTTTTAATTTGTATGCAAGTGATTTTTTGAATCTGGGATTTTTTGATTCTAAGCATGGGATTTTTTGATTCCGGGCACAAGGTTTTTTGTTTGGATGCAAGTGATTTTTTATTCTAAGTATGGGATTTTTTGATTCCAGGAACAAGGTTTTTTATTTGGGTGCAAGCGATTTTTTATTTGAGCATGGGATTTTTCATTTTGAGCAAGGGGTTTTTGATTCCAAACACACTTGGAATCAAAAACTTGAAATTTTGGCTTGATATTGGGTGTGAGAGCACTTGAATATTTCTTATATTTGAATTTTTATAAATATGCATGAGTCCAAAGCTTGTCCTTGGAATAAAAAAAACTCCATAAAAAAGATTTTTTTCTTTTTTGGAAAAAGAAATAAAAAGGCCTTGTGTTCAAGGATTTGAATCACAAACTCTAGGAAAAAACAAGAAAATTTCGATCATCCTAATGAAATCTACCCTGAACTAATGGAATGTGCCTTGAGGCGAGGGGTATGATAAAACAATGGCCCTTCTGGTGTAGCGTAAAGCCCCAGGAGGGGGGCTTGACCAAAATAAGGGCACCTGAGATGTTAACTTGAGGTAGCACTCCCATAACATTTTAAATCCCTCAAAATGAAGCACAGATGACAAAGATCTAAAGAAGTGATCAATGATAGGGTAGTGATTGGTGATGGCCAGTTCTACCCTGCACTGCGGCAGGTTTTTCCGTGTTCCATAGACACGACCTGCTTGTTGACATGACCTGCTTGTTGTTACGCTTGGTTTTTTCTCGATGGTTCTGGGGGCTTGCACTGGTCACGTAGCAAACACCCTTCAGCGATCCACCGTCTCATCTTGGCTGACCTGAACTTGTTTCTCCCCCTTCATTCTTAGCTGACTTCCAAAGAAACAGTACTACAACGTGTGTGATCCGGACTTTAACGAATTCAACTTTGAACCTTTAAAGTCACCATGCTTAAAGTCATCATGCTGACTTTCAAGCACTGGAGTCCGGTTGGGAGTTCTATCCCAATTCCCTTATGGAACTCTACCAATTATTTAAACAGCTCCCCTTCTCCCATCTTTCTCACTCAAGTTTGCATTGATCTTGTGTCTTGCACTCAAGCCTGCCTCTCTATCTCTCTCTCTCTCTCTCTCACACACACTCTTCCTCTCGGAAAAGTGAGAATCTGGCAGCTAGCTGGTATTGATCAATTGGTTTTCCCTCTCTGTTTCTTGAACTCGCATCTCTATAAGTTTTTGTGATTTCAGCAAACATGGTTCAGCAC
>Ga0209611_10003889_pt1 | contig 25669 bp, 19 predicted proteins | sample S1TSphgellanicum_3_FD_187693 | JGI IMG/M metagenome (GOLD analysis project Ga0209611, IMG submission 187693) | Host-associated microbial communities from peat moss isolated from Minnesota, USA - S1T2_Fc - Sphagnum magellanicum MG (SPAdes) (version 2) | ecosystem: Host-associated > Plants > Peat...
TGACGAGCCCCGGATGGGGCGATTGAAAATTCATGAGGTAAACCGCGTCTTTCAATCGCCCCTTTCGGGGCTCTGCCATCTTCTTGGCCCTTACCGGTGGCTTACGCCACCGGCTAATATCAACCGGCCCTCCGGGCCTTGGCTGGCGACTTTCGCAGAGGTCTCTGGACGGGTGCCAGAGGGCTGCGATCCCTGCAGGATCGGGACTTTCGCCAGCCAACCGGTGGTGTCGCCCGCCGCGGGCTCAACCACCGGCTACTTGGCTGGCAAGCCTCCAGCTTGCCAGGACCGGCTTTTGCAGAGATCTCTTTCAGGGTCGAGCGCCGTTTGGGAGCAAACCGGTGGTGGCGCCCGCCCGGCGGGCTTACCACCGGCTAGGATTGTGTGATCCCTGCGGGATCGCGAATCATCGAGTTTTGCAGAGGTCTCCTTCGGGATAGTGACCGAGCTTCTGCGACCTAATTCGAAAATGAGCTAGGGCTTGCTGGCGGCGGCCTGGGCGCTGCGGGCGGCGGCGGCTTGCTCGGCGAGGGCGGGATCGTAGTTGAGCTCGCGCCGGATTTCCGGCGGGAGCAGCGCGATGTCGATTTGCGCCGTGCCGGAATCGCTCGCGATGGTCACCAGGTCCGCGTCCACGTGCGTGACGACGACGTTGGTGAACTCGCGGTTGCCCACGTCCCACGTCCAGTTTCGGTGCGCGGGCAGCGGTTGGGGCGCGGTCCACGCCAGCGCGGGGGGCTCGATCTCCTGGATATGCGCGGGATTGAGGTGATCGCCCGAGTAGGGGGTGATGATTTCCGGCTGGTCAGGGTGCGGCGAAGCAGCGGGCGCAGGCGACAGTGCGCCTGGCGGAAAAGGAGGCGCGCTACTCGGAGCCACCGGAGCCAGCGGAGTCGCCGGAGCCGCGTTCGCCGCACCGGGGACGGCATCGGCAGTCGTGCGGCCGTTCTCGCTCGCGCCGCCCTGCATCAGCCCGACCGTGCGCGCGACGGAGCGATTCAGCGCCGGCACGTTCGTGGTCACTTGCGGCACGGTGATGCCGAAGCACCACGTCAGCACCGCGACGGCGGCCAGGATTCCCACGATGGAAAGGACCGCGCGGACCATGCCCCACCATGCGCTTTTTCCCTCTGGAGGGCAACGCGGAATCGGCTAAACTTCGCGCATGAGTCCTTATCACGGCGTCCCGCATTTCGTCGGCCACACCCCGCTCATCCGCCTGCGCCGGCTGTCCGAGCTCACCGGCTGCGACATCCTCGGCAAGGCCGAATTCATGAACCCCGGCGGCTCCGTCAAGGACCGCGCCGCGCTCGGCATCATCGAGGACGCGGAAGCGCGCGGCCTGCTCAAGCCCGGCGGCACCATCGTCGAGGGCACGGCGGGCAACACCGGCATCGGCCTCACCGTCATCGGCCAGGCGCGCGGTTATCGCACGCTCATCGTCATCCCCGACAACCAGTCGCCGGCGAAAATGGACTTGCTGCGCGCGCTCGGCGCCGAGCTCCTGGTCGTGCCGCAAAAGCCGTACAAGGACCCCGGCAACTACAACAAGGTCGCGCAGCGGCTCGCGGAGGAGCGCGGCTTTTTCTGGGCCAACCAATTCGACAACACCGCCAATCGCCAAGGACATTATCGCACCACCGGCCCGGAAATCTGGGAGCAGACTGGCGGGCAGGTCACCGCCTTCGCCGCCGCCGTCGGAACCGGCGGCACGCTGGCGGGCACGAGCATGTTTCTCCGCGAAAAGAACCCGAAAATCGCCGCCGTCTGCGCCGATCCCTACGGCGCCGCGATGTGGTCCTGGTTCAAGAACCACAATCTCGACACCGACGACGGCGACTCCTTCGCGGAAGGCATCGGCCAGGGCCGCGTCACGAAAAACATCGAGGGATTTGAAGTCGACGAAGCCTATCGCATCGACGACCAGACCGCGTTCACCATCATCCACCACCTCTGCCGCGAGGAGGGCCTTTTCCTCGGCCTATCCAGCGGCATCAACATCGCCGGCGCCGTCCGTTACGCGCGGCAGCGCGGCCCGGGCCAGGTCATCGCCACCATCCTGTGCGACTCCGGGCACAAATATATTCCGCGGCTCTATAATCCGGAGTGGATGAGGGAAAATAATCTGAGGCCCGATTTGCCGCTGGAGAGTGTTCTCTGAGACGAAGTGGATATTTGTGACGTGAGCACCGCTTTTTTCGCGCAGAGGCTTGTTGCGGGGATGCGCGCGCCGACATGGGGACTTGCGTGATGGCGCTTCCGTCGCAAGCTGAGGGAGATGTCCACGCTGCCGGCTGAAGAGACGCAGGTGCTGCCGCCACGGGTTTTGCCGGGGTGGCGGCGGTGGATGCTGACGATCCTGTCGGTGCTGTTGCTGCTGACGTTTATCGGGATCGCGGCGGTGTATCTTTTCAGTTATCCGCTGGTGAAGTATTTCGTGCAGAGTCCGGCGGGGCGGCGCATCGCGTCGACGGGTGTGGGGTATGCGATCAAGGTGGACGGCGAGTTCGCGCCGCTGCGGCTGGACGGCTGGACGATCAATGTCGATTCGTTTACGAGCACGGGCTGGCCGGGCGAGGCGATTGGCGGCCTGAACACCTACGGCGTGCGCGCGGAGTTCGATCCGGAGGCGATCTGGCGCGGCGCGTATCATTTCAACGGGATTCAGATCGAGCACGGCTACTTCGTCCTGCGCACGCCGAACGATGCGCTGAAGCGGCCCGTGCCGCCGAAGAAGCCGAAGCCGTGGTACGCGCATTTTCTGCCGAGCGTTTTCCAGTGCGGCCCGATCACGACGCCGGACGCGAATGTCGATTTCGAATTCCAGGGGCAGCATGCGAAGATCGAGCACGCGCCGTTGCGGGCGGATCTCATCGGCAAGGATTTTCGCTACACCGCGACGGGCGGGACGCTCGCGGGGTTTCCTTATCTGCCCTCGCTGCACATCGACTTTCTGCGCGTGATGGTGACGCGGCCGAAGGTGACGATCGAGGACGCGGAGTTGAGCGGGCTGGACGGCGATGCGGCGCGGATGTCGCTGCGGGCGGAACTGGGCCAGCGGCAGGACAAGACGATCAGGGCGATCATCGAGGTGACGGAGATGCCGGTCGAGCAGATGCTGCCGGCGGAGGTGGCGACGGTGGTGCATGGGCGGATGACGGGTCACGTGACGTGGAACCGCGACGAGGAGGGCAGGAACATCTTCAGCGACGGCGACGTCGATCTGTCCGGCGCGAGCATCGACGACTTGTCGGTGTTCAAGATGCTGCAGGGCCTGCACGGCAACGCGGACCTGCTGAAGTTCACTTTCGACGCGCTGCATCTGACGTTTCACGTGCGCGACGGCGTGTTCAAGGGCGAACTGCGGGCCGTGGCGAATGGCAAGTTCGCGCTGAACGGCGTGGTCAGTTACACGTTCGATTCGAAGTTCGCCACGATCGACGCGCAGTTCTCCGAGTTGCCGCTGAAGGTCTGGCTGCCGGCCGAATTCAAGCCGAACTACGACGGCGTGGCGACGGCCTCGATGCAATGGCGCGGGCAGGTGCGGTCGCTGAAGGACTCGACCGCGTCACTGGAGGTGAGCCTTGACGGCACGCACGTGAACAGTCCGCCGTTGCTGCGGCGGCTGCTGGCGAAGTCGAAATTGCGCACGCCGGACCAGCTCGATTTCAAGACGGCGGAGTTCAACTTTACCTACGCGAACCAGATCTTCGAGCTGACGAAGATGGCCATCGATGCGCCGGGGATCATCCAGGCGAACGCGACGGGGACGGTGGCGCCGCCGGACGACCGGCTCGACGCGGTGATGACGTGGAACAACCTGAAGCTGGGCAACTGGCTGCCGGCGGAGATCGCGGAGCAGGTGAACGGCGACCTCAACGGCAACGTGCAGGTGCACGCGCGCAAGTGGAAGCTGAAGGATGGTTCGTACGGCGGCGACCTGGCGCTGGTCGACGGCGAACTGAAGTACACGTCGGTGCAGTCGATGTTCGCGCGCTGGGTGAAGGACAAGGCGCTGCTGGAGATTCCGCTGACGCGCGCGTCGCTGTCGTATGTCTGGAACGCGGGCGCGCTGAACGTGAATGCGATTGATTTGCGCGGCGGCGATGCGTTTGGCGTGAAGGGCGCGCTGATGCTGCATCCGGATGGGACGCTTTCGGGCGAGCTGAACGTGGGCCTGCGCGACACGTATGTGAAGACGCTGATGGGGCTGGGCGAGCCGGTGTTCTCGCGCGATGCGGAGGGTTTGCGCTGGGCGCACGTGACCGTCGGCGGGACGCTGAAGAAGCCGAAGCAGGATCTGAGCAGGCAGCTTATCGGGCAACTGGGCAGTCACCCGTTCGCGGTCTTTGGCCTTGGGGCACGCGCTCTGAGTTGGACGATCGGCAACTGGTTCGGCGCGGCGCAGGAGTGGAAAAAGCCGGCGACGCCGGGGGTGGTGGTGGGGGAGGGGAAGTAGGGTCCCTCCAAAAAAATTCTGTTCTCTGCAGTTCCTCTGCAGTCCTCTGTGCGAAATTTTCCGTTACGCGGCGACGGCGGCGGGCTGGAGTTCGCAGAGGGCGCGGAATTTTTCGCGGGCGCGGCGGTCGAAGGTGGGGGCTGGCTTGAGGATGCGGGTGGGGAAGGAGGTGGCGACGATGCTGCGCAGGTGGTCGGGGGAGCGGAGCTGCCAGAGGGCGAGGGCCTGGATGAGCACGTTGCCGATGGCGGCGGCGTCCTCGGGGCCGGCGAGGACGGGGAGGCCGGTGGCGTCGGCGGTGAGTTGGTTGAGCAGATCGTTGCTGGAGCCGCGGCCGATGACGTGGAGCACTTCCATTTCGCGGCGGGTGAGCGCTTCGAGCCGTCGCAGCGTTTCGCCGTGGGCGAGGGCGAGGCTTTCGAGGATGACGCGGGTGAATTCGCCGGGCTTGAGCGGGACGGTCTGGCCGGTCTCGCGGCAGGCGTTGGCGATTTCGTCGAGCATGTTCCGGGGATCGCGGAAGCGCGCGTCGTCGGGATTGATGTGCGCGGGCGACGGGACAGTGGCCATGCGGGTGAGCTGCTCGTCGGAGTAGTTCTGGCCGACTTCAGCCCAGGCGCGCTTGCAGCCTTCGAGCAGGCCGAGGCCGGGGCTGTTGCGCAGGAAATGGATGGAGCCGCCGAGGCCGACTTCGTTGGTGAAGCCGTGGTCGCAGGCGTTGCTGCTGAGGATCGGCTCGGCGAGCTCGGTGCCGAATTGCGAGCGGAGGTCGGAATGGAGGAAGGCCCAGTTTTGCTCGGGCCTCGCGGGGATGGCGGCGATAGCGGCGGCGCGGGCGTGGGAGCAGGTGGCGACGACGCGGGCGTTGAGCAGCGCGGGGTGTTTGCGCAGTTCATCGACGACGGGGCCGATGGCGGTGCCGCTGGGAACGAGGCGCGGGGCCATGGAGCCGGGCAGGTCGAGCGCGGCGAAGAGCTTGGGCGACCAGGCGTGGGTCTGCGGATTGAAGAGCTGCGTGGTGCTGGCCAGCGATTCCTCGCACGCGGCGACCCCGGAGAAGCGGGTGTTGAGGAAGTCTGCGATGGGCAGGAAGCGCTCGGCGGCCTGAAACGAGCCGGGGTTGGCGGCCTGCTCGGCGTCGATCTGAAAAAGGGTGTGCAGCGGCATGAGCGGGATGCCGGTCTCGGCGTAGATCGCGGCCATGGGGAGCTTCTTGAGCAGGCGGTCGGTGGTGCTGGCGTTTTTTTTGCCCTTGGCGGGGGCGGGATGCGGGAGCGCGCGGTGCTTGGCGTCGAGCAGGACGTAATCGCCGTCCCATGAGGTGGCGCTGAGGCCGGAGATGGGGAGATCGAGGGCGGCGGCCTTTCCGATGGCGGCGAAGATTTGCTTTTCGAGCTCGGCGAGGTCGGAGGCGGTGGTGCCGTGGGGGCGGAGCGGGAAGGTGGCGATTTCCTGGAGAGTGAGCTGCGCGCGGTTGAGGGTGCCGAGGAGGATGCGGCCGCGATCGAGGCCGAGATCGCAGGCGAGATAGTAGGTGATCATGGGGTGAGTTTTTATGTCAAAATAGGTAAAAAGAGAAAGGAGGGGCGGCGGCTTGGAGAAATTCCAGAGGGGGTTCCGGACTAAGCGCCTGACATTGCGGCGGAATCCGGATGTTCGGTAGGGTTACAACTTTGTTGTATCTAAGATACATTTTGAGACTTGGACGTCAATGCACAAAAAGCAGGGGATCTATGGGACGGATGGGACTGATGAGACGGATGAGACAGGGAGATAGCTTTCGGCGGAATTACATGGTGTTCACTTCGGATTTTCTCGCGGACATTTGGGGCTTGGTGTGTAAGGTGCGAGGATGGTTCCTACTACTTTTGCGCGGGCGTTGGCGGCGGTTCTTTTCTTTCCCTTGGTGGCGGGCGCGGTAGCACCCTTGACGCAGCCGGTGGCGCCGGTGAAGCCGGTGACGGACACCTATTTTGGCACGAAGGTGGTGGATAACTATCGCTGGATGGAGGACCTGAAGTCGCCCGAGGTGCACAATTGGATGATCGGGCAGGCGGCCTACACGAAGGATTACCTGGCGAAACTGCCGGGCCGCGATGCGCTGGATGAGCGGATCAAGTCGCTGGACAACGCATCGACGCGGGTGGGCGGGGTGGAGTTGTGCGGCTCGCGCTTTTTCTATATGAAGCTGACGCCGGCGGACCAGACGCCGAAGCTTTACGCGCGCGACGGGCTTAACGGCGCGGAGCGGTTGCTGGCGGACGCGCAGACGCTGGGTGAGGCGACGGCGAAGTTGATCGGGACGAAGCGCGTGGCGCCGTCGGAGCGCGGCGAGGCGAAGCGCTACACGATCAGCGAATTTTACCCGAGCGACGACGGCAAGTATGTCGCGGTGGAAGTGGCGGCGGGCGGATCGGAGGAGGGCGTGGTGCGCATCCTCGATGCCGCGACGGGCAAGACGCTGCCAGATTGGATCGACCGCGTGTGGGGCGCGTCGGTGAGCTGGGACGAGAGCGACCAATTTTTCTACTACACGCGGCTGCAGAAGCTCGGGCCGGGCACGACGCCGAACGACAAGGAGCTGGACGAGGCGGCGTACATCCATCACCTCGGCGCGAGCTCGGACAAGGACGCGCCGGTCTTCGGGCGCAAGTACACGGCGAACATCAAGATGGTGCCGACCGACTCGTGCTACGTGGGTGTGGTGCCGGGCTCGCCGTATGCGCTGGGCATTGTCGCGCATGGCGTGCGTAACGAGGCCACCATGGCCATCTCGCCGACCGATGCGCTCGCGGCGGGCAAGCCGCAGTGGACGCAGATCATCGATGTCGATGACGACGTGACCGATTGCGCGATCTTCGGCCACGACATCTGGCTGATGAGCCACAAGGACGCGTCGAAGTTCAAGATCCTGCACATGAGCCTGGATCATCCCGACATCGCGAAGGCGGACGTGACCATCCCGCCGTCGGACCTCGTGCTCAAGGGCCTCTCCGCGGCGAAGGACGGCCTCTATGTGCAGGCGACGCAGGGCGGCATCAGCCATGTGCTGCGCGTGCCCTACGGCGACAACGCGGCGAAGGAATTGCCGCTGCCGTTCGCGGGATCGGTCGAGGGATTCTCCTGCAGCCCGCTGCATGACGGCGCGTATTTGCGGCTCGCGGGCTGGACCGAGGCGCCGCAGTGGTATGCTTACGATCCGATGGCCAACACGCTGGCGAACACGAACCTCGAGCCGCTGAACCCGACCGATTTCTCCGGGATCACGTCGGTGGAAGTGACCGCGCCCGGTGCGGATGGCACGCCGGTGCCGCTGTCGATCATCTATAAGAAGGACCTGAAGCTCGACGGCTCCAACCCCTGTCTGATGGAGGGCTATGGCTCGTACGGCATCAGCATCGACCCGAGTTTCGACGCGACGCGGCTGGCGCTTTTGGAGAAGGGCATCGTCATCGCCTGGGCGCACGTGCGCGGCGGCGGCGAGAACGGCGAGGACTGGCACAACGCGGGCAAGATGGCGACGAAGCAAAACACGATCAGCGATTTCATCGCGTGCGCGCAGTACCTGATCGACAAGGGCTACACCTCGAAGGGCAAGCTGGCGCTGCGCGGCACGAGCGCGGGCGGCATCACCATCGGCGGCGCGCTGACGCAGCGGCCGGATTTGTTCGCGTTGGCCATCATCAACGTGGGCGAGGTCGACGCGTTGCGGTCGGAAGCGGGTCCGAACGGTGCGGTGAACACGCCCGAGTTCGGCTCGGTGAAGGATGCCGACGGCTTCAAGTATTTGCAGGCGATGGATGCCTACCAGCACGTGAAGGACGGCACGGCGTATCCGACCGTGCTGCTCATCACCGGCGCGAACGATCCGCGCGTGGACCCGTGGCAGCTTTTCAAGATGACGGCGCGCCTGCAGGCGGCCACGTCGAGCAAGAATCCCATCCTCCTGCGCGTCGACGCCGACGCCGGCCACGGCATCGGCTCCACGAAAGCGCAACGTGACCTGATCACCGCCGACCAGGCGGCGCTGCTGCTGGAGATCGCGGGTAAGGGGTAGTTTTTTGGAGGGACGGGCTCCTGCCCGTCCGTAACGATTCTCTAATAAGACCCGCACGGACGGGCAGGAGCCCGTCCCTCCAAGGAAGACGCGCGCCTTAGTGAAATAACGCCATCGACTTGAGGATCGTTTGGTAGACGCCCCAGGCGAGGGGGAGGCCGACCCAGAGCCAGGAGAGGATGACGAAGCCGGTGGCGCCGGGGACTTGCGTGGGTTCGGGGTCGCTGGAACGGCCGGGTTGGGTGCTCATGATTTTTTCGCGGCGGGGGTTGCGGATCCGGACGGCGCGTAGCCGGTTTCGCTGACATGATGGCGGGCGTCGACCGGACCGACGAAGAAATTGCAGACGGCGCCGATGAGGAGCAGGCCGCACATCAGGTACATCGTCGGGGCATAAACGTCGACGGGCGCGGCGTGGTGCGCGAGCTGGTATTCACGGATGCCGTTGACCAGTTGCGGGCCGAGGATGCCGGCGACGGACCAGGAGGTGATGAGGCGGCCGTGAATCGCGCCGACTTCGGCGGTGCCGAAGAGGTCGCGGAGGTAGGCGGGAATCGTGGCGAAGCCGCCGCCGTACATGGTGAGGATGAGAAGGCAGAGGCAGACGAAGAACGGCACGCTGCCCATGCGGCCGGCCATGGGAATGAGGAAGTAGCAGACCGGGCCGAGGAGGAGGTAAACGAAGTAGATGGCCTTGCGTCCGGTGAAGTCGGAGAGCGAGGACCAGAAGAAGCGGCCGAGCATGTTGAAGAGGCTGAGCAGCCCGACGAAGCCGCCGGCGACGAGCGCGGTGTTCTTGGCCACGACGGCAACTTGGGCCGCGTTGCCGGGATCGATGGTGGCCAGGCCCCTCGGCGTGAGAAACATTTCCTGGATCATGGGCGAGGCCTGCTCAAGGATGCCGATGCCGGCGGTGACGTTGACGCAGAGGATGATCCAGAGGAGCCAGAACTGCCGCGTCTTGGGCGCCTGGTCGGCAGTGACGTTGGCGGTGGTGACGAGGCCGGTGGACTTGAGGGGCGGGGCGTAGCCGTCGGGCATCCACCCGATGGGTGGCACCCGGACGGCGAAAACACCGAAGAGCATGAAGCAAAAATAGACGATGCCCATGGTGATCATGGTGGGCACGACGCCGACCGAAGTGGGCGTGGCAAAATAATGCATGAGGTTGACGGCAAGCGGGCTGCCGATCATCGCGCCGCCGCCGAAGCCCATGATGGCCATGCCGGTGGCCATGCCGGGACGGTCGGGGAACCATTTCACCAGCGTGGAGACGGGCGAGATGTAGCCGATGCCGAGGCCGATGCCGCCGAGGACGCCGTAGCCAAGGTAGACGACCCAGATGTTGTGGATCGCGACGCCGAGCGCGGCGACGAGGAAGCCGCCGCCGAAGCAGCAGGCGGCGACGAACATGGCCTTGCGCGGGCCGTTTTTTTCCATCCACTTACCGAAGAGGGCGGCGGAGGCGCCGAGAACGAAGATGGCGACGGAGAAAATCCAGGCGAGCTGGCCCTGGGTCCAATCCTGGTCCTTCACCGGCGCGGTGATGCCGATGAGCTTGGTCAGCGGAATCTTGAAGACGCTGAAGGCGTAGACCTGGCCGATGCAAAGGTGAATGGCGAGCGCGGCAGGTGGGACCAACCACCGGCTGTAATTGCGGGGGGCGACGGAGTGGGCGCGGTCGAGAAAGGCGAGCATGCGTTTTGGAACTTCTTGCGCGGGCTAACTGAAATGTAACGCGAAAGTTGCGTGATGCAAGTGGGGCGATGCGGGAAATCGCGCTGGAGGGGTGCGGAGAGTGACGGAATAACGGAATGGACGGAATTTTGGACAGGATTGGGAGGATTTTGAGGATTGGGATTCGGAGGTGTTTCCCAATCCTTTTAATCTTCTTAATCCTGTCGAACTCCGCCTGCCCCTATTCCGTTATTCCGCCAAAAATGGGGTCACGGCTTCTGATAAGAGATGCGCCAGAGGGTGCCTGCGCCGTCTTCGCTCATGAGCAGCGCGCCGTCGTGGGCGACGGCGACGCCGACGGGCCGGCCCCAGACGCTGGCGTTGTCGACCACGAAGCCGGTGAGGAAGTCGTCGTACTCGCCGGTGGGGACGCCGTCCTTGAGGCGCACGCGGATGAGCTTGTAGCCGGTGCGCGAGGAGCGGTTCCACGAGCCGTGTTCGGCGGCGAAGGCGTCGCCGACGTACTCGGCGGGAAACGCGGCCGGGCCGGTGGCCGCAGGGTAGAAGCACATCTCGAGCGAGGCGGAGTGGGCCTGGAGGAGGACGTCGGGCACGGTGGCTTTGCCGGCGAGGTCGGGCCGCTTGTCCGGCAGGCGCGGGTCCTCGTGATTGCCCATATAGTACCAGGGCCAGCCGTAGTAGTGGCCTTTCTGGACGCGCGTGATGTAGTCGGGGACGAGGTCGTCGCCGAGGCCGTCGCGCTCGTTGACGGAGGTCCAGAGGTCGCCGGTGGCCGGGTTGACGGCGATGCCGACGCCGTTGCGGATGCCGGTGGCGAAGGTGTGGAGCGGGGTCTTGCCTTCGGGATCGGTGACGAGGATGTCGGCGCGGTTTTCTTCGCTGCCCCACGCGGCGCCGAGGCCGTGATCGGCTTCCCACGCCTTGATTTCGTCCGGGCTTTTGTCGGGGCCGCCCTGGGAGACGTTGGAGCCGGAGCCGACGGAGATGAACATGCGCTTGCCGTCATTGGAGAAGGCGACGTCGCGCGTGCTGTGGCCGCCGTGACCGCCGTCGGGCACGAGCGTGGGCACGATGACCTCCGGCGCGCCGGCGGCCTGCAGGTCGCCGGTATGATACGGGATGCGGACGATGGAATTGTGGTTGGCGACGTAGAGCCACTTGGGGTCGCTGCTGTTGGGCGGGTAGAAGGCAAGGCCAAAGGGGTGGTCGAGGCCGGTGGCGAAATCCTGGCTGATGGTGGGTGTGTCGGCGCCATCGGCGGCGCGGAAGATGTGGATGCGGCTGGGGCCGGGTTCGGAGAGGAAGATGTCGCCGTTGGGCGCGACGCGGAGGTAGCGCGGATTGTGGAGGCCGATGGCGAAAATTTTGGCGGTGAAGCCAGGCGGAACGTCGACGTGCGGGCCGTTCGGGGGCAGGGCGAATCTCGGCCCAAATCCGACCGACTTGGTGGCGAAGGGCGCGGGCAGGCTGTCGACGGTGATGTGGTGCGTGACGCCGGGCGCGGCGTTCTGCCACGCGCCGGGATCGCTCGGCACGGGGATGGAGGGCGCGATGGCCTTGGCCGTGGCGGGCTTGACGTTGTCGGGCAGCTTGAGCGTTTGCAGGTAGGCGACGACGTTGGCGCGCACTTGCGGATCGGGCACGGCGAAAAGCATGGCGGTGCCGTTGACCAGGTCGTTGGGGCCGCTGAGGAATTTGTCGATGGTCGGCGCGTCCCACTTCAGGCCGGAGTTTTTCAGGGCGGCGGTGTAGGCGAAGCCGGGGACGGTGCCGGCGGTGCGGCCGAGGACACCGACGAGGCTTGGGCCCTGTTTGTTGAGGACGGTGTTGTCGGCGGCGAGGGCATCGGCGTGGCAGAGCGCGCAGCTTTGGCCGAAAAAGATTTTGCCCTGGACGGGGTCGCCGGTGGGCGGCGTTTGCGCGGCGGCGTGAGGTGCGAGCAGCGTGACGAGGGCGGTCAGCAGAAGAAAGCGGGCGTGGAGCGGCATAGGACGTTGGACCGGCGTTTTATGAACCCGGCGAGATATGAGGAGTTCCGCATCGCGGGCGAATTGTCAAGCGAAGCGGCGCGGCCTGTCTACCAGGGAACTTTGGCGCGGAAGGCGTCGAAGTCGCTTTGGGCCTGGGCGGAGTTGGCCTGGTCGTTTTGCAGCGCGGCCTGGTCTTTGGCGAGTTCGGCCTGTTCGCGCTCAACGGCGGCCTGGCGCTCGGCGGCGGAGGTGACGTGGACGTGCTGGCCGAAGAGACCTGTGAACGCATTGACCGCCTGGTCGACATTCTCGCCCGCGGCGATCTTGCGCTGGTTGTCGGCGATTTGGTCCTGCAGGACCTGGATGCGATGCGCGAGGCCGGAGGGTCCGCCCTTGGCGGCATTGAGCTTGTCGGAGAGATCGTTGTAGGTGTTGAGCTCGGATTGCAGGTGGGCCTGCATTTGCTGGAAATCGCCGGCTTCGCCCGAGCCGAGATATTGCAGGTTGAAATTCTTGTAGGCGGCGATGCGCTGGCCGAGCTGGTCGTGGTCGGGCGGCATTTGCGTGAGCAATTTCCCGAGCGCGATCTGGACCTGGACGTCATCGGGATGCTGGTCGGCGAACGCGGCGAGCTGTGTGTAGCCGGAGGCCGGATCGCCGGACTGCGCCTGCTTGATCGCACCGGCGGATTGCTGCTGGTAGCCGGAAAGCTGCGGCTGGAATTTCGATTCGATTGCGGAATACTGATCGGGAAGGAGGGTTTCCTGGAGCGCCTTGAGCCGCGAGGTGGCGGCGCCGAATTTTTGGTCGCCGATCAAGTCGGCGATCTGGCCGGAAGTCTGGCGCTGGAAGCTGTCGCGCGCGCCGGCGATTTTTTGGTCCACCGCGGAGGTGTCCAGGCCCGTTTTTTTCAGCGCGTCCGCCGCGGCGTCGGCCTGGGGAAACATATTGTAGCGAAGGTAGGAGTTGATGGCCTGGCCTACGAGGGCGGCGTAATCGCTCTTCGCGTTGCTGTCGAGCTGGGCGGCGGGTGTCTGCCCGAGAAATGCCTGCGCGGCGGGACCGGAGGCATCGCTGGCGACGCTGAGTTTGATGAGGTCGTCCGTGCGGGTGAGGGTTTGGTGGCCGGGAAGGTCGAAGGTGACGGTGTGCGAGCCGAGGCTGCCGGCGCTGAGCGTCAACTGGTAGGTGCCGGAGGGCAGGTCAGCCAGCGTGGCGGGGGTTGAGCCGCGTAGTTCGCTGGCGTTCGGATCGTCTTTCTCGATGAGGCGATAGGAGACGCGCGTCGGGACGGTTTGCAGGAGGAGCGTGCCGTACGCGCGCTTGAGCTCGGCGGTGAGGGGCGACGCCTGGCCTTCCTTGATCTCGACGGCGACGGTGCTGGGATCATAACCGGGCGCGGACAAGGTGACTTTGTATTTGCCGATGCGCAGCGAGGGGAAATCGGCGGGCGTGGTCGCATCGGGCTGGCCGGAAATGTGGACCGTCGCGCCCGAGGGATCGGAGGTCACGTGAAGGCTGCCGGGCTTGGCGAAGAGCGGCCAGAGGAAATGAAGCGCGAGGGCCAGCACGGCCATGGCCGCGGCGGCGGCGCCGGCGAGCGTGAGGACGAGCTTGAACGGGAAAGGCTTTGGCGGAACGGGTGCTGGAAGCGGGGGCCGGACCGTTTCGTCCTTGACCGGAGCGGGCTTGGGCGGCAGGGCGGGCGGCTTGGCCACCGGAGCGCCGTTGAGGGCTTCGCGCCATTGCTCGATGTTTTGCGGGCGCTGGGTTTCGTCGGGGGCCAAGGCCCAGTCGAGCGCCTCGAGGAAAGGGCGCGAGTAAACATCGGAGTAATGGTCGGCCAGCTTCACGATCGGGTCGCGGCGCATGCGGTCGCTGGCCCGCGGCGGCGGCTCGCCCTGGATCGCGGTATAGAACGTCGCGGCGAGCGAATAGATATCGCTCCACGGGCCGACGTTGCCATCGGTCAGGAGCTGCTCGAAGGGCGTGTAGCCGGCGCTTTCCACGATGGTGTGGCTCTTCTCGCTGATGATTTGCCGCGCCGCGCCGAAGTCGATGAGGATGGGCCGGTGGCCTTTGACGAGGAGGATGTTCGCGGCCTTGATGTCGCGGTGATAGACGCCCGCGGCGTGGAGGACCTGCAGCGCGTCGAGCAGCGGGTGGAGCAGTTCCTTAAGCTTCGGCTCGGTGAAGGCCTCGCCCTTGGCGACCTGTTCGTCGATGACCTGCTTGAGGCTTTTGCCCGGCAGGTAGGGCATGACGAAGTAGGCGGTGTTGTTGGCCTCGAAACGGCGCAGGATGCGGACGATGTTCGGGTGGTCGAACTGCGAGAGCGTCTCGGCCTCGCGCATGAAGCTCTTGAGCGCCCAGTCGAATTGGTTGTGGTCGTCCGTGGCGCTGGTGCGCGGGCGGACGGAGCGCGTGCTGTCCCGGACCGCGCACTGGAAGGGCAGGTTCTCCTTCACGACGACTTCGCGCTTGAGATCGACGTCTTGCGCGAGATAGGTGATGCCGAATCCGCCGCTGCCGAGGATGCTCTTGATCTCGAATTCCTCCAGCCGATAGCCGATGGGCAGTTCGTTGCTGTATTCCGTTGCGTTCGCGCTCATGCCGTTTTCAGGAAGAGGTTTCGGGCCCGGGGGTGGAGGATAGGAGGAACATCCGTTGAAAGCAATGGCGCAACGGCCAGCGGAACGATGCAAAATTCGCTTGCGCGAAACCGTTGGCGGTTCGCACAATCGCCCCATGAGCGAGAGCGACGAGACGACACGGGTGATCCGCCGCAAGGTGGTCGCGCCGCCGCCCATACCGGGCGACGAAGACGTCACCTTGCGCCCGGCGAAGAAGCAGCCGGCCGGGCCACCGCCATTGCCTGCCGCCAGCGCATCGGATGACGAAAAGACCCGCGTCTATTTTCGCGCGCCCGAGGCCGCCGCGAGCGCCCCGGCCGCGGTGCCGCCGGAAGGCGCGAGCCCGACCGTGGGCTGGCTGATGGTCATGGCGGGACCGGGCCGCGGCGCCAGCGTGACGCTTGGCTACGGCATGAACCACGTGGGCCGCTCCGCCTCGAACCGCGTCGTGCTCGACTTCGGCGACGAGGAGATTTCGCGCAAGACGCACACGACGCTGACCTACGATCCGCGCGGCAAGAAGTTCTATATTCAGCCGGGGCCGGACGCGACGAATCTCACCTACCTAGGCGACGAGCCGGACCTCAAGCCGGTGCTGACGCCGGTGGAAATTTTCGGGGGCGAGAGCATTCTGCTCGGCCGGACGAAGCTCAAGTTCATCGCCTTCTGCGGTCCCCATTTTTCCTGGGACTAGACCCGGCAACGCTGCTCCAGGATGCGTCCGGAAATCGATTTCGCCGGGCGCGCCATGCAGGGCGATCGCGAAGACCAGGAGGATTTCTACGCCTTCGAGCAATTGGCCGGCGGGCGCCTGCTCGTCGTGCTGGCCGACGGCGCGGGCGGACAGGCCTCGGGCGAAGTCGCGAGCCAAACCGCCGCCGTGGGTTTTCTCGACTATTTCGCGCAGAGCACGGATGAAGTGGCGTCGAGCCTTTTTGGCGCGCTCCAGGAAGGCAATCGCAAGCTCGCGCTCTTCATGGATGGCGACCCGGAGCGCCGCTCCACGATGGCGACGACGCTGCTGGCCGCGGCGGTCGATGGCGACGAGTTGAACTGGATCAGCGTGGGCGATTCGCCGCTGCTGCTTTATCGCGCGGGCGGGCTTTCGCGCCTGAATGCGGACCACTCCGCGGCCGGGCAGGGGGCGACGTCGGCACACGCGCAGAATGTCCTTCGGTCCGCGCTGGTCGGCGGACGGATCCCGATGATCGACTGGCGGCGCGAGCCTTTTGCGCTCCTGCCGGGCGACCTCCTCATCGCGGCCAGCGACGGGCTCTGGACTTTATCCGGCGAGGAAATCGCGATCTGCCTGGAAGAAGTGGCCACGCAGGACGCGGCCGAAATCGCGCAGGCCCTCCTGCAGAAGGTGAAGGAGCGCGAGAAGCCGCGGCAGGACAACGTCACCGTCGCCATCATCAAGATTCCGGCGTAACGCGCCACATTGATTGCGGAACAGCCTAAAAAGCTAGTATCTCTTCCAGCTCCAAACGTGATCGGCGAGCCCCGCTTCCATCGAAGGAAAGCCATTTCCGAAATCGGCCTTTAATCTTCCCTGCACGTGTGGTAGCTTGACGTTACATGGAAACGGACAATATGAGTCTGACTCTACGCACCCCCATCAGTAAACGAACCATACGAAGCGCGGATGCCGTTCGTCGAAAGTACGGGAGGCTATCGGACTATTTTCATCATTTGGAGTTCGCTGCGCCACTCAAAAAGAGTGGCCGTCGAAAAAGGGTATCAGCTTCGAAAAGCCGCTAAGTTTTGGGAAAAAATCCCGTGCCCAAAGCGGACTACGATTTTCGGATTAATCCCGAGCGAGCGATTTACGTCGTTGGCGAGTTCGATGATGAACTTCTCAAAGCGGTCATTCCTCGCATTACGGAACTGCGCTTCGGCAGCGACGAACCCCTCAGCATTGTTATAAATAGCAGAGGCGGATCGACGGACACACTCGACTCTATTAAAGCGGCCCTATGTGTCCATGGCCCCGATGGCACCCAAAGCCGCGTAATAACTTTCGTGGTGGGCTTCGCAGCTAGCGCAGGTGCCACATTACTAACCCTTGGCGACTATGCGATAGCTGCGCCAGGAGCTTGGCTGCACTTTCACGGCATTCGCACATTCACAGATAACGAGATCAGAATGGAGGACGCTTCTCAACTTGCGCGGCGTCTTGCTGCGGACAATCGGAAAATAGCTCAACATCTTTCTGCCGTCATGATTGGCCGTATCATGCACCGCTTCGCGAGGTTGAAGCCCCGTATTGATGCGCTAGTGCCGCAGACGGAGAAGCAGCTTACCCTGCTTGAAAAGTTTGTTTTGTTGGCGACGGAAAGGACGAGTGTTGCCGCCGATCAGATTATGTTTCAGGCGAGAGACAAGCTGAGCATGGCGAAGGATCTTTCAGAAGCCATCGGCAAATTAAAGATAGCTTCTAATGAGAGCCCTGCAGCTAAGGATTTAAAGGTGCTTACTGAGATCATTTCGACGCACCAGAAGAAGAGCAAGAACCCTTCATGGCGTCTCGCCGAGCATAATGTAAGCGCGATTTTGTCCGAATTTTTCTTGCTCAGAGAATACGAAATTGGCCGTTATCCGAGAGTCTTAGAGGAGATAATTCGGATGTACGGAACCGAGTTTCTAAATGCGAATGATTTTAAGAAGTACAAGTCCTTAAGATCGGCAGCGAGCCGAATGAAATTTCTGACAAAGCAGTCGTTAGCGCAAATACGTGAGTTTTGGTATTACACCGCAGCGGTAGCAGAACAACTCCTATACGGCGAAAATAGATTAACTCCGTATGATGCTTACTGGCTAGGAGCCATTGATGAGATTCAGGGGGACGACGACCATTTTGGACTACGCCAACTCGCCGAGCGAAGACGGCGTTAGGGATTTTCTTCCTCAGCGCTTCGCAGCGGCTTTCTTGACGAACTTTCTGCGTTTTGCCGCACTCAAACTATCGGCCCTAGCCTTTGCTTCTTTGATTCCACTAAACGGCCTAACGCGATTGGTGCGGGCTTCTTGACCGGAACCGGCTGGCTAATCGTTAACCGCATTATGCTCTCCGCCGTTTGATTGAGGTCTTTCTTTGGCATGCCACCCGGCGCATGTCTAAATGTTCAAGTAAACCTTCTTTGCCTTAACTGTTGCTAAACTGTACGACTTCCAAAAAGCCTTGTCGGGGCGTGTGATACGCTCTACAGAATTTGAGCGGTCTTATTTTATGCCGAGCTCTCCACGCAAAATCAGGATTGGTCGCGATGCCGGCTGTGATGTCGTTCTGAGTGACCGGAGCGTCAGCCGCAAGCATGCCGATCTCATGATCGACGCGAGCGGCGTGATGGAGCTGCTCGATCTCGACAGCAGCAGCGGCACTTTTCTGATCCGGGACGGCAAGGAGGATTCGATCGCGCGGGCGAAACTGAAGGAGGGCGACAAGGTTCGCTTTGGCGAAGTGGAACTCACCCTCGAGGCGCTGAAGGACCGGGTGGTGAAGCTGGCCCCGCCCGAGCCGCTGCCGGTCAGGACGGCAAATCCGCCGCCGTTGCCGGTCGCGGTGAAGCGGGCCGTGCCTGTCATCGCGGCAACGCGGACCATGAAATTCAGCGTGGCAGCGTCCGGCCGCATGATGCGGTGCGAGTGCGGCACGATCAAGAAGCGCGGGGAACCTTGCCCGTCGTGCGGCGCATGAAGACGGTCGATCCCTTTAGCGCGGTGCGGCGCAACCCGGGCTTGATGAAGCTGTGGGATACCCCGGACCGCAAGGTGATCACGGCGCTGGCGTTCGCGGCCTCGCTGATTTTCATCGCGTTCTTCAGCCTGGTGCTGCCGGGCGACAGCCGCATCGCGCACCTGGTCTTCGATATTAATTCGCCGCACTTTCCTTATCCGTTTACGATCCAGAACGCCGAGCACATCCTGCTCTTCATCGGCTTGGGTGAATTGTATGTGCGCTGGCGCTCGGCGGTGAAGGAGCTCGGCTACGTCAAGATGCACCTGCTGCCGGAGGACGCGGAGACGGTGCTGGAAGGCGCGGACCTGGGCCCGATCCGCAAGCGCGTGGCCGGAATGACGAACCAGGAGCATGGCATTCTGCCGTCGTTGATCGAGGTGAGCATCCTGCAGTTCCAATCCGGCCGCTCGGTTGACCAGACGGTCGCGGTCATGAACAGCAACCTCGAATTGATCCAGCATCGCGTCGACTTGAGCTACTCGCTCATTCGCTACATCGCGTGGCTGATTCCGACGCTGGGCTTCATCGGCACGACCATCGGCATTGGTTCGGCGCTGGCCTCCGTGCCGGAGGGAGGCGACCTGGATATGCCGGCGCTGGCGCGGCAGCTTTCGGTCGGCTTTGACTGCACCATGGTGGCGCTGGCCGAGAGCGCCATCCTCGTTTTCTTCCTGCACATCATCCAGGAAAAGGAAGAGCTCGGCGTGAACCTGGCCGGGACCTACACCCTGCGCAATCTCATCAACCGGCTGTTTAGCAGCACCACCTGAAGATCCCATGCGAGCCCGGAGCCGCGAGGTCAACATCTTCAACATGTCGTTGCTCGACATCTTGACGGGCATGCTCGGCGCGTTCCTCTTTCTCATGCTCGGCCTGGTGCCCTACTACACGAAGGCGCAGAAAGCGGGTGGCGGCGGTGGCAACCAGCAACCCGCCGTCGACATGACGCTCAACGTCATCACCCGCTGGGATTCCAACGCCAAGGTCGACGTCTTTCTCCACGGCGACGGCGGGTGGTTTGGCGCCGACACAAAGAGCATCCCTCTTTCCAGCCGGGCCAAGATCGCTCCCAACGCCTGTCCCAGCAGCCAGGGCTGGGCCGTGACGTCGGTGTATGCGAAAGCCACCGACCGCTACCTCCTCGCCATCTCGCCGCAGGGTTCATTCAATCCCGAGGACCTTCGCCACATGCGTTTTTCCATCGAGATGTTGGAGGCCGAGAGCAAGACCGACGGCAGCGGCATCAAGAGCTACTATCCCGATGTGTGGGTCAGCACCTTCGACGCCTCCGGCACAAAACCCAACACGGTGTACGGCATCGGCTGGATTGATGTCACGAAGGACACCAGCAAGAGCGCCAACGTCGACGACTACAACCTCCAGTACGACTACACCTTCAAGTCCGTCAAGGACGGCGAAAGTCTCCCCGACGGCGCCCTCCCGCTGCCCGCCGGCGCGCCCATGTCCGTCACCCTGGTGCCCTCCGGTTCGTCCGCACCCACGGCCGCGCCGGTGCCTGATTCGGCGCCACCCCCGACGCCGGACAACTCCCCGCCATCGCAACCGACTCCGACTCCGTCCGCGCCGCCGGAGAAGCCCAGCATGTGGAACCCCTTCAACTGGTTCTTTCATTCGTCGCCGCCTTCCGCGCCGAATCAGCGCTAAGGCCGATCTCAGCTCTGAATCGAAAATTCTCCAGGGTTGTCGTCGGAGTTTATCGTGAGATGGGTTTCATCGCGGCGAGGAGCTCGGCCAGCGGCACGGTGGCGAAGGAGCTGGCGGTGTCCGACATGGCGTAGGGCAGGATCAACTGGCCGGCGTGAACGAGCGAGCCGCAACTGTAGACGACGTTGGGCACGTAGCCTTCCCGCTCGACTTCATCGGGGCTGAGGAGCGGGTGCTCGAGGCGGCCGATGACGCGGGAGGGATCTTCCAGGTCGAGCAGGAAAGCGCCGATGGAATACTTGCGCATGGGACCTACGCCGTGACTGATGACGAGCCAGCCGGCCTCGGTTTCGATGGGCGAACCACAGTTGCCGATCTGGAGGAATTCCCAACTGTAGGTCGGCTTGACCAGGGGGATTTTGTTGTGCCAGAAGTGGAGGTCGTCGGAATACATCAGGTAGAGGTTCTCGCCGTCCTGGCGCGAGATCATGGCGTATTGACCGCGTATTTTCCGGGGGAAAAGGGCCATGCCTTTGTTCTGCACTTCGGGCCCGTTGAGCGTGCAGATGCTGAAGCGCACGAAGTCGCTCGTTTCCAGGAGCTGGGGAATGGTGACGCGCCCATCGTACGCCGTGTAGGTGGCCACGTAGGTGACGGTGCCGTCGTCGTCCACGAACCGGACGAAGCGCGCGTCCTCGATGCCGTTGGATTCATTGGGTGCGGTCGGAAAGATCACGCGCTCAGTCAGCGGCTGGTCGGGCGAGTAGACCACTTCATAGTTCGACATGGCGAGGTTGAGGAGGCGGCTGGCGGTGCGATCGAATTCCGTGTTGCGGTGATGCGCGTAGCGGCGCAGGTACTGAATTTCCTGCTTCATTTCCGCCACGGTGAAACGATCCGGGAGGGCCTTCCAGATCGTCTCGGCAACATTGTCGGCCACGCCGAGTTCCTGCAGCTGATTCCAGAAGATGTCTTTGTGGTAAGAGATCGGCGGAATATGGTCGGGGGTGGTGACGAAACGTGAGGGCGTGTCCACGCTGACCTTTCCCTGGCCGTCAACCGTGCCGGTGCGGAAGGTGATCGAGGAGATGTGGCCTTCGCCCGTGGCGCGCAGGCTGACAATAAACCGCAGGGTTTCCGCCGCGAGGCCGGTTTGATCGGGGTGGGGAACGATGGACGGATTGAAGAGCGCGGCGGCCTCGAGGGAATATTCGTGGGTGAAGTAGGCCCCGATCAGAAGTTTCCGCTCCTCGGAAAGCGGTTGGTTCGTCGGCAGGAGACCCCGGACAAATTCGTAGCGCCGGAGAAAGTAGTCGAGCGGCCTTTGGTGCCGCGTCTTGAACTCGCTGAGGACCTGGTTGAGCATGTCCACGACTTCCGGTTCCGGCAACGCCAGCACGCGCGCGAGAATGCGCAACGGACGCTCCTCGCCGGCGGGACTGAAGGGGCGAAAGAGGACGCGCGAGGCGTTGGGTTTAAGTACGATTCCCGTGCGGGTGACATTCATCCGGTGTTCTTTCTCCTAGCCCTTGGCGAGGCTGTGGGCCTTGAGCGGTTCGCTTTCGTGGTCGGTCGGCTTTTTGAAGGCTTTCAAATCGTGTTCGAGCAATTCCATTTCGCTCAACGCCATGAGATAGGCGAGCGTCGATTCGGCGCCCTGGTTCTGGTTGACGCGATCGACGTGGAGGCCGTCGCGGCAGCCGCCGGTCTTCGAGTCATAGAGCGATAGGCCCAGGTCGTTGCGGCCGAGGAACCACTCGAAGGCGAGGCGGGCTTCCTCATGCCACATCGTGTCGTTGGTGGAGCGGTAGGCTTCCAGACAGGCGGAAATGGTGCTGTGGGCCTCGATCGGTTGCTGGTCAAAATCGGCGCGCTTGCCGTCACGCGCGTAAAATCCCTCCGACCCGATGGGACGAAAATGGCCCTGGGGTGCTTTCTGGACGGAAATGAGCCAGCGCAGCGAGCGCAACCCGATGTCGAAGGCGTGGGCGTTGTCCGCCCAGCGCCCACTGAGAATGAGCACATGGGGAAGGAGGGCATTGGCGTAGGAAAGGCTCTCCTCGAACCAGGGCCATTCGTCGGTCGCGGTCCTTTCGTAGACATCGATCAACTTGAGGGTGAGCGTGTCCCGGGCCTGCGCGGCCACGCGGTCGCCGCTCAAGCGGCGGAAGTACTCGAAGATGCCCAGGAGCGTGTAAGCCCAGGTGCGCGGCGATTTCGCGTCGAGCACAAGAGGCAGCGCGCGCTCGAACATCTGCGCGGCCCAGGCCTGAAGGTGCCGGTGCTTGGAACGTCCCGCCGTTGTCCCGAGCGCCCACAACGCGCGGCCCTGGCTGTCTTCCGAGCCGAAAGCTTCCATCCAGCTGCGGTCATAACTCATGAAGTTTCGGAAACGCCTCGATTCCGGATCGAAGGCGTAATTCATGAAACTCGCGTAGGTTTCCGCCAGCCGCCGGAGTTCGGGCCCCTCTACTTCGAGTTCCTGCAGGAGGACCGTGGTGATCAGGGCCCGGGCATTATCGTCGATGCAATAGCCGTGATGAAAATCGGGCAGGGAGTAGATCGCATGCTGGTAAATCCCGGTGGGATCGGTCATCCGCCGCAAGTGATCCAGGCGCAGATCGGGAAGCTCCATGCGCTCCTCGTCGAGCGTGCGAACTTCCAGGCGCCGGATGGACGGACTCGTCGGATTTCGCCGCGCGGCCTTGAACGAGGCCATGTACTTCTCGGCCGTCTTGCTCCAGGTCATTTCACGGCCCAGAAGGTAGCCGCGCTTCCGCATGGCATGACGCCGGGTGTCATCGTGCAACAGGCCGATGATGGCCTTCTGCATGGCCGGCGAGTCGCCAAACGGCACGAGGACGCCGCGGCCGTCGGCCAGAAGTTCCTCCGCATGCCAGTAGGGCGTGGAAATCACCGCCTTGCCGCTGCCAAACGCATACGCCAGCGTTCCCGACGTGGTTTGTGCCGCACTCAGATAAGGGGTGATGTAGATGTCAGCGACGCCCAGGAATATTTTCAGCTCCTCCTGGTCGACAAAACGATTGTAGAAGCTGACGTGCTTCTTGACCCCGAGTTCCTTGGCCAGCAACTCGAGCGAGAGACGATAGGCCTCGCCCTGTTCGCGCACCAGGTTGGGATGGGTCGCGCCGAGAATGATGTAGACGAGGTTGGGATATTTCTTCACGACTTCCGGCAACGCGCGAAGAACGCTTTCAATTCCCTTGTTGGGAGACAGCAGGCCGAAGGTCAGGATGACGTGCTTGCCTTCCACGCCGAACTGGTCCTTGTAGAAATTGGAATCGACGAAGGGCATGTCGAGGATGCCGTGCGGGATGAGATCGATCTTCTCCGCGGGCACGTCGTAGATGTCCCGCAGCATCCCCGCGCCGCGCTCGCTCATCACCACGAGCCGGGCGGAAAGCACGGCGAGCTCCTGCAGCACGCGCCGCTGATCGGGGCTCGGATTTTCCAGGATGGTATGGAGGGTGGTGACGACCGGTATGCGCAGATCGCGCAGGAGCGCCAGGATGAAGCTGCCCGCCGGTCCGCCGTAAATGCCGTACTCGTGCTGCAGACAGACGACGTCGGCATTGCTGAAGTTCAGGTAGTCGGCCGTGCGCCGATAGGAGTCGAGGTCGTTCTCGCTGAATTCGAAACGCACTTCACCGGGGTACTCATACCCTTCCGGCAGATCGTTGACCGGGGCGACAAAGCTTTCCGTGTCGGGAAATTCCTCCGCCATCGCCTTGCGCAAGTCGTAGGTGAAGGTCGCAATGCCGCATTTGCGCGGCAGGTAATCGCCGAGGAAGGCGATCTTTTTGATGTCGGGTATGGCAGGCATGATTGCGCTGAAGGCTTACAGCATGCGGTAGGCGCACGCGGACTTAAGCTGAGTCCGCCCAATTTCTTAGTCAGCCCAGACCGTGAGCCAACGCTACACTCTAAGCTCGCCCGCCTCTCGATCAAGCGCAACGCTTATTCGTGAGGGCTACCCGACATGGATTCGAACCATGAATAACGCCTCCAAAGGGCGCTGTGTTACCGTTACACCATCGGGTATCTGCGCGCATTTTCCCGGCTGGCGTGGACAAAGTCAAACAGAAGCGCGGGCGCAGGGCTGGACAATTTCGGGCGAACATGGTTCGCTTAGTCCCCCCGCCGATGGCGGGACGGTCCTGGTCCCATGGAGTAGTGGTTAGCTCGCCTCCCTCTCACGGAGGATGCACGGGTTCGAATCCCGTTGGGACTACCATCCTTTGATTCTTCAGAGGTGATTTGGGATAGTGTACTACGAGTGTACTAAATTCCGCAAGAGAATGGAATGCCGCTTCGCCGGAATCGAATAAAACGATCAGCCGTCGTCCGGGAAGCGAAACCTCTCGTGGAGGTATTTTTTCTGCTCTTAAGAATCCATTCCGACCGGTCCATCGCAGGTGGCCCGTGGCGTTCGGATAAGCAACTCCTTAAAACCATCTAAATTATTGGCTTCCGCCGCAAGCAGAAGGGGCAAGCTCCCGATCTTCTTATCTCGGCAGTAATGCAACATTTCATTCAAGGACTCGGCACCCGTTCGCTGCCAATTCGCGCCTTTTGCGATCTCTTTCTCTGCCGTATTCAAAGGCAACTTCGCCCCCAAAGAAACTTACGGGCCATTCGCGGCCCACAACCATTTCCTTGATCGAAGGATTTGCCGTGCACGCCGTGAAGACGGCCGCAGAAGCCAATGCCACCGGACTTGCGAGCGCGTTCAAGGGATGCTCAAATGCTCAAAGCGAAAAAAAGCGCCGAACTCGAGAAAGAGATAAAACGCGATAGTTTCACCGCGAGAGGTCGGACGCTGGGACTCAAGGGCAGTGCGAAAATTTGGAGAAATGAGAAGGGTCATGTCCGCATTTACGGCGACGAGTTTGCTTATCACGCGAAGGGATTGAAGGCCGGGAATTGAGCAACCATACCGGCGTTCCGGACAAGGACTTGGTCTCTTTTTGCAATGATAACCTGCGCCTCGACCTCCGGGTCCGACAGGTTGTAGCAGTGCTCCAAAAGCAACATCTTGAAGAGCACCAGCGGCGGATGGGAAGGCCGCCCCATCTTGGTGGGATAAAGTTTTTGGAGTTCCTCTTCGATCGGGCGAAAATCCACCGTGGCGGCGAGCCTTTCCAAAAAACGCCCGGTTCGTCCCGCCGCCCCCTCAGTCGTCATCCACCCATCCAGCAAATGCCCCTGCTTCGTGCTTTTTCCAATCATTCCTGCAATCAGCAAATCCCAACCAACCGCCCGACTTTCGCAGAGGTCTCAAGTTGAACTGGGCATTGTTCTCTCAAGAGAGAGACGGTTTCATATGGTAACCATTCCGAGGCCGTGAGAGCTATGCTTTGGGTATGACCGTGCGTAAGCCTAAAGATCTTGTGCTTTGGTATCGGCAACCGGCGCGGCAATGGGAAG
>Ga0209611_10003890_pt1 | contig 25665 bp, 18 predicted proteins | sample S1TSphgellanicum_3_FD_187693 | JGI IMG/M metagenome (GOLD analysis project Ga0209611, IMG submission 187693) | Host-associated microbial communities from peat moss isolated from Minnesota, USA - S1T2_Fc - Sphagnum magellanicum MG (SPAdes) (version 2) | ecosystem: Host-associated > Plants > Peat...
AAGCTTACCATAACTAGAGAGCAGCATGGAGATAGTGAGCCATATCTGCTGTCACATGTAAGCTTACCATAACTGGAGAGCAGAATGGAGAGAAAGAGCCATATCTGCTGCCAGAGGGAAACTCACCATAACTGGAGAGCATAATGGAGAGAGGGAGAGAGTGTGCCATATCTGCTGCCACAGGGAAGCTTACCATAACTGGAGAGTAGAATGGAGAGAGTGAGACCAACTGGGCCAGCTCCCACTATCAACACCCCGAGTTTCTCATTCTCCTCCTCCTCTCGATCCCTTCTCTGGACTGCTTCCATACTCATCGCTTTCGAAGAGCATCTTGCAACTGATTCCGAAGCTACAAATCTCTGCAATTGTAGATGCTGCAAAATGCGAAGACATGGTAGTCTCCAAGGAAACATTATTCCTTGCAATCTCAAAACCATTTCGCTGCTGCCAAGAGATCATATCCTTGTCGAAACGTCGGCCTGGGTTCGGTTCTTTCTGCCCAGCAAACAGACGTGATCGACACAATGGACAAAAAGAAAGCTTTTCCAAATGCACAGTACACGAAGAGGAGGGTTAGGGCTAGGGTTTCAGAATTAGGGTTAGGGTTTTGATCCTTTTCAAAAGAAATCGGGCTGCACGGAACGTGTGAGAAAATTTCGATTTGCCGTGTGATCGACCCGCTTTTCCTCTGGGTTCAGTGAGGCCAACTCTCGGGTGGCCCGACGACGCACTCCCGTCTGTTCAAGAGTAATGTTCAGTTAAACAGTGATTAGTAAGATCGTTAATTCAGGTTAGCGTAAATTGATCAGCTTAAACATGATTAGTGTGGGACGCTAATCTGATCATCTGAGAGGAGAAAAGTGCTTCACAGGACTGTTTCAAGACTTTCTGCAGCGCTTTTTTACGTGAAGGATTATTGATCGGAGTGTCGAGTTTTGTTGCAGGAAGGTCTGACTCTGTGTGAAGCAGGAGGGAAGAGGAGACTAAGATCGAGAGCATCTGATGGAGGTATGGTGTAGTTGCTGCTGTGTTTTTGCAAGACTCTGATTTGAATATTGTTGCAATTGTCGTGGGTTTTTTTTTCTTTCTGCTGCATTTGGACTGATTGAACCTTGTTTGCGGGAAGTCAGGCAAATCTGTTTGTTTTACAGTTCAGAGAATTCTCTTGTCTCTGGACTTTTGCAACAGAAAAAATCTCGTTCAATTCAGAAAAATAGCTTCAAATTGATCTAGCAAGCCGTTTTGAGCATTGAAGAGTCATGTGATATCTATGTTTCTGTTTGCTGTCATGTCGTTGCAGCCGTGTTTCTGTAACTTTGTGGTTTGATTGTTGCAATTGTTGTGGTTTTGGTTTTGTTTCTTTGCTGTTGATTTGGACTGATTGAACCCTGTGTGCAGCAAGTCAGGCAAATCACAAGACTGTTTGTTTTGAAGTTCAGAGAAAACTCTTATCGCTGGAATTTTGCAATGGAAAAAAACCTTATTCGATATGGCAAAATAGCTCAAAATCAATCGAGCAGGCTTGATATGCTGCTCTTGAGTATTCAAGAGTGATGTGACATAGTTGTTTCTGTTTGCTGTCATCTGAGTGTCTTTTTGAGTGTCTGTTAGTTCTATGGAAAGCTCATGAGAATTCACCAGTTTCTTGAATTGCATTCAACAATATGGTGTGCACTTACAGATTCCTTTCAACTTTGTATGCAGTGATCTCAGCAGATACATCAACATTGAAGGTCCAGGCCACTTTAGAAACACTTCGCAGATGGACAGCATCATTTAGTAATTTCTATTTCAGATTTTATACACCATTCTATCTCAGAAGTAGCTTCACAATTCTTTGCTATTGTTGAACTTTACATGATCAAGAAAAACAAAGCAGATTTTTTTCTACATGTAATGGAGAATGGGATCACATCACACACTACCTCTCTGCTGTATTGGTTCTTTACTGTGCCCTAAACCCTAAACCCTTGGGTTAGTGTCTTTCTTTCTATAGAATGTATGTGGAACTCAAGTGAATGCAGCCTTGTCCTTTGTTGAAGTGTAGTTCTGCTGTATCTTTTGCCATGTAAACTAGTGTTTTAATGGAATGTCTGACCAGGGAGTACTTATGTTTTTGCAGCAAAGGTTGGAGCCGATGTGGAGTCTCTGTGATCAGTGTTACAGATTGCTTGGGATCTCACCTAGCCAAACACCGTCACAACAGAGAGCATTTTGGATTCCGAGCCACAGCTCTCACCAGTTGGAGACAAATCCCTGAAGATTGTTACACTCAGTCAAATAATCAGAATGAGACACAACTCTTTCACCAAGCAACAAGACTGCACCAGGTTAGGATTGCATTCAAAGACAAGTTGAAGCAACATGGTACTGCTTGCAGTGGGAGAAGTCCTGGTGTCCAAAAATTCAGCCTTTTGAAAGGAGCAAGTTTGATTCTCACAACAGATGATCTGCACAAAAACACAGTCTTGCCAGCACATGTACTTGATGTTGGTTTCAACTCAGAAGGCCTCAAACTTGGTTTTGCATGCTGCTCCTACACAAAGTTAAGCTATGGGAGCTCTGGAATCAAAAGGGACACTACAGTTGATGAAGAGAAACTATCAGTGGATGGAAGGAGACCAGAATTATCTTCAGGAGAATCTGGGAACTGCTCAAGCAGGAGTATTATTCCACCTTTGCAAACTAATATTTTGCATGAGGGAAGAAGACATCCTCGCCATGTATGTGATCAACTGATTTAAGCCTCTTCTTTTTTTCCATTTGTTTGTATGAGCTTGCATACCAACCAGAGGAGAAACCATTCATTAATTGGTTCTGTCCCCACTGTGTCACAGCACAAGCATCCTCCTCTTGGGTCAGAGAATCATCAATTGCATGGTCCATACCAACAGAGTTGGTTCAGGGGATTTCACAACAATGTGGACCATGAGACTACTGAAACCCACTTGATCTCTCAACTAACCCTAACTCTTCTTCGAAACGTTGGGTGTGCCCACTTTCCCATCTACTTCTATGTGCACTGCTGTTTGGACTCTTAGTCCAGTTATGACAAAGCTCAGGCTTTTAGTCCAATTATAACAAAGCTCATTGTGTTTCTGAAAACATGACAGTATAACAATTCACATCTTACTAATACCTTTGTTTTGTGATAGAATTGGAATCCGATGGATTATCAATATCATTCGTTTGGGACTCTATGCAATTTTCCTTATGCCTGGTTTCATTCAAGGTGAGAATATGTCAATTCACTCTAACCTCCACCAGAGTATAAAATGCTCATACTAATAAATCCAGTTAGTAACTTTATGCTCAGCTCTAGTAGGCAGGGTATGTGAACCCTGCCAAACAGAGTGCCCATACATCCTTCCTTCATCAAAAGCACAACTTTCACTGACTGCCTCTAGTGGCCACTTTGTGGAAGGATCTTTGGTAAGTGGAAAGGTTGAAAGGTGTCTTTTGGAGTTTTCTTGCAGTGGGCTTTTTTTACTATTTCTCCAAGTGTGTCCACCGTAGCATCATGTATGGGGACGAACCCCGAAACAGGTACAGCCTGCAAATCTGTTTTGAACAAGAAGATAATTTGATCTACATCCTTGAAAGTCTTTCTTTTTTCCTTTATATGTTGTAATGTGTGGAATTATGTCTGCATGTTCTTGAAATTAAGCATGCCAACTCAGGTTGGTAAGGACAACTTAATTGGGGCATGATTGGTCTATGTTGGACAGATTGGACCTATATCTGCCACCAGATAGAGATAAACCAAAGCCTGTGGTGATTTTTGTGACAGGTGGTGCTTGGATCATTGGGTATGTATGGTCCCCCCCTCAATGCCTGCCTGTCTGAGCTTGACATTTGTTCAGGTTCCACTTTCAAAATCTATTTTTCCTGTGCACAATTTTGAGATGAAAGGTGGGTTTAACAGGTACAAAGCCTGGGGCACTTTACTAGGCCAACAGCTTGTTGAACGAGACATTATTGTTGTGTGCATCGATTATAGGTGCTGTTCCTTCACCTGCACATTATGTTATGTGATGACATAATTTTTGCAGAAACCCCATTTCATTTTGACAGGGTTGGAGAAAATACCTCTTTTAATTTATCCTCTCCAGTAGTTGGAAGATCCCTAGGGTTCTGCTGCAAGACCATATTACATATGCTGTATAAGGTTAACCTGGACTTTAATGCAACCAGGAAACTATGGAGAAGAAAGGAATTCTCGAAAACTAACCCCCAATAGTGCCCCCACTACAGATAGTAAGCACTTGATGGATGAATTTTCCACAGGGGCTGTATTAGCAATATTTTATCAGATGAGTGGTAGGTTCTGGATTGAAGAATGTTCAAAGTTGTGAACCTGCAGAAATTTCCCACAGGGCTCTATTAGCAACATGGTATCAGATGTCACAACAGGAATAGGGTATGTAATTCAAAATGTTGGGAGCTATGGTGGCGATGCAGACAGGTTAGTCTGTAACACAAATCACACGTTTTGTTGTTGGGCCATAGCAGATCCTGCACATAGTGCACACAATCTATGATGCATATGCTTCTTGAGCCTGGAGATTTAACTTTTAGATGACTTGCTGTGCACACATCTTTCGTTTAATAAGAAGGAATGTGTTGAATGCAAGCAGGATATTTTTAGCAGGCCAATCAGCTGGGGCACATCTTGCTGCTTGTTCCTTGATAATGCAAGCCAAAAAGGAATACTTTGATGACCCTACAAATATTGTCTGGAGGAGCTCACAATTGAGAGGTTATTTAGCTATTTCTGGAGGGTAAGCAAGTCACATCCTACTTGTAAACTGTGGAGTTCAAACTTTAAGTTAACATTTTATCCTCAAATGTTGTTGCACTCAATGCTCTCTGTTTTCCTTTTCTCTGTTTTTTTCCTCTTTTATTTTTTGGGTTTTTCCAGTGTTGCCTTCTTTGTTTCTGTGTTTTTTTTTCCTTCCTATTTTTTCGTTGTTCTTCTCTTTCCATTCTAAGTTTATTTGAGCCACCTAGCATCATGGGTGAGGTTTCCCATCACTGCTGCTGTTGTGAAAGAAACTCAGTACAGTGGTTGATGCTTGATATTAGCTTACACCTGTACTCTCTCAATTGTGTCTACGTTGACTTGAATTGTAAGTGTTGAGAAATTCTCCATACTTACAGAAATTTGTGTCTTAGAGAATCCTGAGGTGGCGAATGAACTCACTTATTATGGGAAATGGATCCTTAACAAAGCAGCAAGTTCAACATAACTGCAAGAAACATTTGAGAACAGAGGCTGCCCTTTGCAATTTGTGCCACATGCCATGAGTTGCTTAGTTGCAGGGCTCACGACCATTTTGCAAGAGATTGCAGGTTCCAAACCCAATTGGGACATGCTGGTGCCCTTGTATTGGGTGAAGCATCATCCTAATTGTCCAAACCTAGTGACCTATGAAGAACTTACAGCCTCGTAAAACTTGTCCACCCCTGAAAGGATTTTGTTATGTCCAAAGTCTGAGTTGTGAACCCCCATGTACATGTGTCACCTAACTCTATGATCAAAAGTATTATCTCATAGTATAACTCCGAATAAACAATGTTGAACTTTATGAAAGCACTTGTCATTAGCTGATCTTTGAATTCTTAGATGACGTGTTTCAGAATAAATGTAGCAAATGCTTTTAGTGACTTAAAACCAGATGCTAGATGTGCATGTTTGTCATGTCATGACTACATGGTCTTTCTAACATGCAGTGGTAATCAGTGGTGTTCAATTTCAAATAGGGAGTTTTGAGGTATGATTCCAGTCCCAGCAGGAAGGTGTTGATGCTAATCATGAAGGGTTTGTGCCTGAACAGCTACAATCTTGTCAAGCTTGGGGAATATTTCCATCAACGAGGCCTCTCACGGTCATTTTTCTTGAGGTACTCTTTGGCATTGTGACAACTAAACTAAGCCTTGTTGCATATAACAGCATACACCAAGTCATCCAAAGACAAAAGGTTTACAAGCTTTGTTCAATATTCTCTTCTGTCTATGAGCAAATAAAGGAGATTCTTCTTCGGAGTTTGGCAGTGTGATGGAGGGGGAGGAATCATTGCCACTCTTCTCGCCAGAGATAATGGTGATGGATCCTACATTTCGCCAAGCAGTTCCTTTACTACCACCAATTACACTATTCCACGGAACAGCTGATTACTCCATTCCTTATGAGGCCAGGTACTGTAACTGGAACATACTTCTTACTGAATTGTATTCTTCAAGGATGGTCTTAAAATGAGATGTTCTTGTGTTAGTTCCTTTACAGTTTGTGAAATTGTATGTTGCAGTGTCAATTTTGGAGAAGCATTACGGTCAGTTGGTGCAAAAGTGACAACAGTTTTGTACCCAGACAAAACACACACAGACTTGTTCTTGCAGGTTTTCTTCCAAACCCTCCTTATGAAATTGGTGTCTATGTTGTGTGAAAATAGTTTCCCTTGTGTAGAGGGTACAAGTTGATTCCCCAGTCTCTTGTTGTTCACCTGATGATGAGCTTTAGAGCACCCAATCCATTCAGATTGTGTGAAGAGGGCTTAAGAGCCAATTGTTCACAACAAGGGAACACAATTACCATTCTTACCAGGCCTCCCTAACCTCTTAATGTGGTTATTTCCTTTTCATGATGACCATGATAAGTAGGGCATATCAACCTAAATCTTTTCTCATGAAGATCATGGCCTGCCCAGTGGACACAGATCCTGTCCTTGGAATACTCTATGGCCAGATAGCAGAGTCTTAATATATGACAGATAATTTTTCTTTGACATCTTAGGATCCCATGCGTGGTGGTGAGGATAAGTTGTTGGCCGACATTCTTTCAATTGTACATGCTGATGACGAAGAATCAAAAGCTGAAGATGCCACAGCAATGATGCGCCGACGTCTTGTGCCTGAAATTCTTTTGCAACTTGCCCGTAAAGTCAGTCCATTCTGAACAGCAGATTCCAACATTCACAAGGTGGGCATTTCTCAATGAGTTAAATATTTGTGCACAAGGATTGGCAGGGTGTGCCTGTCATGTAAAAATTATGACTAAATTGTAAGGGAGTTACATGTTATACATGATCCTTGTGCATTATACAACAACTGACAAACCTCCATTACTATGTGATTGTAGTAAAGTGACGGCATGTTTTTAGTATGCAGAAGTTTACTCACTATTGCATCTTGGGTGTTGTAGGTGTTGCTGCTGTAAATCTGAAAGAGGTGAAGGAGTGACCCATGTTATTGAGGAGAAACAATTCACCTGCATATTACTGATGGCAGATTCCATCGTTATTAAAATGTCAACTGAGGTTTGGTTTCGATGATTTATTTCCTTCCAGTCATCTCCTCATGCTTTGAAAAGAACTCAACGGAATCCCCACCTGTTGTGTCACTATATTGAAACATAGTAATGCATATGCTCATGCAGACAGTGAACTGCATCATGTAATCAATGATTCTTCTTGAATTTAGCATGTTTTATTAGGCAATGGTCATCATGTGCAATAGAGGAACAAGCACATGTTTTGAATATTTGCATAAAGTTTTGAATCAAACATTGTGACAATTACATCCTCCCAAACATCAAATTGACAATCTCCATTCAAATGAAACATGCTAGATGTCAATGTGAAGCAACCTTTCCCACTAATATACAAATTCAAAGGATGCAAAGTTGATTAATGTTGTATGGTGAATCATCTTTCAACATGTACAGAGAATATTTGCCAATTTTTTCTTAAAATAGTGCACTGAAATATGTGTCCATAACATATACTAGTGTGCCTTGTGCCGTTGGTCCAAGTGTCAACTTGTTGCTCAAGTAATTGAATTTGAATTTTGAATTTTTAGATGACAAAGATTTCAAATTTTAATATTTTTGGCGCCTTATGACTAAAAATTACAAAATCACCTCCATAAGATCCTACTCATTGAGAACTTTCCAAAAATATCAAAAGCATCTATATAATATAAATATCGATGTCTGTCCCACATTCCGAGCTATTCATACCTACCTCTTTCAAGCCTACCTACCCCACTCCTCTCCTAATAACTAGGTCACTCCTTTCTCCTACCCACCTACACTCTAGCATCCCCTGGGTAACTAGTACTCTGAAAATTTGGTACCTCACTTATTGGAGGTGGGACGAACAAAGAAAAGAAGGTAATTATGGGAGACCAAAAGATAATTATGGGTCTATAGGATCCGATGCCTCAAGGAATATTCCATTAGCCTGGACTAGATTTTCTTTTGGTCTTGGAGCCCATGAAGTTGAAGCCCATTAGCGAGGAGTTTTTTAATTGTGAGCACGGGGTTTGGACCTTCACAATTTGGGCATGTTTATTGAAATTTGTATTATAAAAGAATTCAAATGCCTTCACACTCAATTTCAAACTACTTGGAGTTTTTATGTCTTGAAATTGGGTGTGAAAGTATTTGAATACTTTTATCATTTAATTTATAATAAACATGCTTGAATGCATTTGGTACAAATATCCTGCTTGCACAAAAACAGAATGAACAAGGTGTGAGGCACATGTACATGGACATTCCAATGAGCTCAAGCTACATGAAAAAAAAATGTTTACCTATTGAGGTCAATCATGGCTATGAGCAGCTCCATGAGTCCTCTTGACACATGGAATTGACACAAATGTGCCAATTTGCATCATCAAGGTGTACCCGAGTGATGTATGGCACCCACGCCTACAGACAGTGATTCTTGTCCCATACATGGAACATACGTCTTGAAAACTTGGAGAAATATGGGTCTCCTTTCAGAAAGACCTCAAATTCATCATTAACAACCTTCCAATGTTGATCCCAGCCCTCCTCATAAGCATCCACAAGAGCTTCTTCCCCTTGCCAGTTTGTGGCAAACACATAGAAAACTTTGTCACCCTCCCTGTATCCCATATGGAAGGCTTGTTCCATTTTCAACACATCAATTTTCAAGGTCGGTCTCACCATGGGCATGGATATCATTATGCAAAGAGGAATGTTCATTCAAGCTGTCTCCTTTGGCAAAATCTTGTGTTTATTTAAGACCTCCACAATCTTGAACTTGTGGTGGACGTGGACTTTCTAGATTGTGTCGTCAAATGTGCCTAGTTCTATGTCTTGAGCTTGGGACTCTACAACCTGCATCTACAACACATTGAAAATGAAATAGATTCCCACTTTGAAACCAAAGTTCATAACAAGATTGAGCCAAATGCAAGATTTGCATAAATGAAATCAAACTGCAACAATTGAAAGATATGAAGGATTTGGATTTACCACATCCAAGGGATCAACCTGCAATCTAGCCTATGGATTGAGACATTGTTTCCTAGAAGTGAAACACTAAAATGTTAGTTCCAATGACATAGTTTGATTCAAGTAGTTCTAAAGAGAAACATGAAACAATGAAAATCAATGTTCTTCCTCCTTACCTCTTTTTGAAATATGGTCAGGGCTTCTTCCTACTCAATGGACTCAAAGATCTTATTTGACCTAGAAGGAGAAAACTAAAAGAGGTTAAAAGCTATGGAAACTAGAACATGAAAAAGAAAGGGGTAAGGATGAACCAACCCACCTCCTCCTCCTAGCTAGCCAACGGAATAGCATGGAGAGGCTACAACAAGATACAAAGATGCAAATCAACAATAAAATAAAAACGATAACTCAAAATGTCACAATAAAGAAAAAAACATTGATCAAGTTTGTAAGCATTTTCATGGGAAATCCATGCTTGGAGCTACGTCATCCATCAATGGTAAACCTTGGAGCTCCAAAAGTTGAAACTCTCCTAATCCACCAATATTCGGCATCAAAGATTGCATAGTCAAAAGGATTTTGATGTCAAGCAAAATTGAAAAAACAAAGGAAAAATAATTGATTTTTCTCATCCTTCCAATGTTTGGCACCGAAATTTGGAGGATTGAAAACAAAAAATGTTTGGAAATCCAAATTTTGGCACCGAATTTTGAAACCTACATCGCTTTTGGGGCATAAAGAGAAAAAACCTCTCAAATTTCCAAACTTTGACATCGAGCTTAAAGAAATCTAAACATAAAAAAGAGAAAATCCTTTCATTGCTCCAAAGTTTGGTGCTGAAGTTTGGAAAGCCAAGATCTTAGAACTCTTGGTGGTTCATAACTTAAACCCAACCTTTGGAGAACTAAGAAAAAAAATTCTTGGTGATCTAAACTTCAATGTCAAAGTTTGGAACATTAAGAGCTTCTTAGTCTCAGCCCTCCAAAGCTTAGCCACGGCCAAGCTTTGGACCGCCAAGAATGAAAAGCTCTCGGCACTCAAGAGCTTGGCTACAATCTTGGGAGGGCCGAAAAAAAATTTCTTTCACCACTCCAAATTTCCACGCGTAGGCTATCATGCCCTTCTTAAATTTTGTAATTGGTGCAAAAGATAATAAATAATAGATTTCAATTCTTTGAATTGATTTGAGCTTGAACTTACCTTCGAAAAAGATGTGGTAATAGATGCAAAGAATGCCCAAATTGTGATAATGCAACTTTTGAGTTCTCAAAATTATATTTTTTTGGTCAACAAAGCCCATTGTTGTGCAACATCCATGGTTATAGAGTTTGTCACCACTATTGTGCTTGTAGCAACAACATAAACTAATACAGAACCACAATAATCAACTTCCAATGGAGGTTTAGTGGGATAGAATTACTCTTCGAAAGCAACCTCCATGACATCAAACCTTAAACCCAAAAAACAAACAATAAAAGAAGCTTGATGGTAGCAAATTTAAAGTTTAAAGTTTAAACATGAAAAAAAAATTTGGTTTTTTTTCAACTGATTGCTCTAATTCTCGAATTACACGTGACAATGTGGTGTGCACTTATAGATTCCTTTCAACTTTGCAGTGATTTCAGTAGACACATCAACATCAAAGGTCTAGGCCATTTTAGAAATGTTTCACATATGGACATCATCATTTAATAATTTGTATTTCAAATCTTATACAACATTTTATCTTGGAAGTAGCTTCACAATTTTTTACTATTGTTGAATTTTACATGATCAAGAAAAAAAATCAGTTTTTTCTTTACATGTTATGGAGAATGGGATTAAATCACACATTACCTCTTTGTTATGTCGGTTTTTTATTATGCCCTAAACCCTAAACCCTTGGGTTAATGTCTTTCTTTCTACAAAATGTATGTGGAACTCAAGTGAATGTAGCCTTCTTGTTTGTTGAAGTGTTAGTTATGATGTATCTCTTGCCATGTAAATTAGTGTTTGAATGGAATGTCTGACTAAAAAGTACTTAAGTTTTTGTAGCAAAGCTTGGAGTCAATGTGAAGTCTCCATGATCAATGTTATAGATTGCTTGGGATATCACTTAGCCAAACACCATAGCAACAAAGAGCATTTTGGATTCCGAGGTATAGCTTTCACCGCTTGGAGACAAATCTTAAATATTGCTACATTCAGTTAAATAATTAGAATGAAACACAATTCTTTTACCAAACAACAAGATTGCACTAGGTTGGGATTACGTTCAAAAACAAGTTGAAGCAACACAGTTACTACTTGTACTAAGAAAAGCCCTTGTGTCCAAAAATTTGGCCTTTTCAAAAGAGCAAACTTGATTCTCACAATAGATGATCATCATTAAAACATAGTCTCACCAACACGTGTACACTTGATGTTGGTTTCAACTTAGAAGGCTTCAAACTTGGGTTTACGTGCTGCTCTTACACCAAGTTAAACTATGGGAACTTTGGAATCAAAAGGGACACTACAATTGATGAAGTGAAATTGTCAGTGGATGGAAGGATACAAGGATTATCTTCTAGAGAATGTGGGGATTACTCAAGCAAGAGCCATTGCAACCTAATATTTTGCATGAGGGAAGAAAACATCTTCGCCACATATGTGATCAATTGATTGAAGCTTCTTTTTTTTTTCCATTTGTTTATATGAGCTTGCATACCAACTAGAGGAAAAACCATTCATTAATTTGTTGTCCCCACAGTGTCACAACATAATTTTCCTCTTGGGTCACAAAATTGTTAATCACATGGTCCATGCCAACATAATTGGTTCAAGGAGTTTTGCAACAATGTGAACCATGAAGCTACTAAAAGCCACTTGATCTCTGAACTAACCCTGACTCTTCTTTGAAACCTTGGGTGTGCCCACTTTTACCGTCTACTTCTATGTGCAATGCTTCTTGGACTCTTAATCCAATTATGACAAAGCTCAAAATTTCAATATAATTATAACAAAGTTCATTGTGTTTTTGGAAACATGATGGTATAAAAATTTGCATCTCACTAATACCTTTGTTTTGTGATAGGATTGGAACTCGATGCAATTTTCCTTATGCATGGTTTCATTCAAGGTGAAAGTTTGTTAATTCGCTCTAAGCTCCACCAAAGCATACAATGCTCATACTACTAAATCCAGTTAGTAACCTTATGTTCAACTCTAGTAGGCAAGGTATCTGAACCTTGCCAAATGGGGTGCCCATGCATCCTTCCTTCATCAAAAGGATACAACTTTCACTGAATACCTCTTTGTGGCCACTTTGTGGCAGGATCTTTGGCATATAGAAAAATTGAAAGGTGTCTTTTGGAGTTTTTTTTGCAGTGGGCTTTTTTTACTACTTTTCCAAGTGTGTCCATGGTGGCATGCATGATGTATGGAGACCAACCCTAAAATAGGTATTTACTACATAAAGCCTAAAATATTTTGAACAAAAAGATAATTAGATCTACATCTTTGAAATTTTTTTTCTCATGTATATCTTGTAATGTATTGAATTATGTCTGCTATTCAAAATCAAGCATGCCAACTTAGGTGGTAAAGACAACTCAGTTTGGGCATGATTGGTCTATGTTGGACAGATTGGACCTATTGTAACCTAAAAAGAGAGGGTCCGAAAACACACAGCACACTGATTGCCTTCAACGAACCCAGGCGTCCATGTTCTCCTGATCTACTCCACACAATTCAGACCTTCGATCTCACACAACACACTAACTACCTACTAACTCTTTCAGACGAACATTACAAGATCAAAGACGTACAAGTGCTTTGCTTCCACACAACAATAGAGCAGGTTTTACAGTATCCATCTCCTGCCTCGCCCATTCACACAGATGCCAGCAAGGGAAACTCTCTCATTACATTACAAACTATGTACATTCCTCGAAAGCACAAGCTCAATTTTCCATCAAATGTTCACAAAAACACCAGATTCCCAGTGCTGTCTAGTTTCTCTCTCGCCAATTCCTCTGTAGTAGCTTAACCGATTACCAGGCGCAGCGGAAAGTTCTAGCATTCAGCCAAGCTATCCTAGCTAACCGAACTTCTCCTCGCTATCCACAAGGATCGCCTCTTTTGCCTCCCAAATCTCCTGCCACTCCATTCTATCCGGCTCCCACCATTTGTCGCCATTGCTTGCTCTTCTCCATCAATTTGGCTCCATCCCTCCTCATAATTTCCAACTGCCAATTTTCCTGGACCATTCAGCACACCCCAGCAAATATCAAGCAAGCCATGCAACTCCATGCAGTAGTTAATGGGGCACCGCAATAAGATGACGATTGATCAGGCAATCTAAACTTCAAGATCAGCCAGCGTTCAGCTTTGCGCAATGACCTAATTTCGCACTACACTATATCTACCACTAGATTGAGATAAACCAAAGCATGTGGTGATTTTTGTGGGTTTAACATGTACAAAGCCTGTGGCACTTTATTAGACCAATAGCTTGGACTTGAATGACCCAAGACCCACCAATGCACCATCCAAAAAATCCCATTTTGGGATTTCATGGATGGGATGAAATTGTCCCCCACAAGGGTTAGTTTACTTGGCCAATAATTTATTTATCTTCCGGGACTTTTTTTCCTTGATTTTGGTTTTTTTTTTTTTTTTTTTTTTTTTTTTTTTTTTTTGTTTTTTTTTTTTTTTTTTTTTTTTTTTTTTTTTTTTTTTTTTTTTTTTTAGATCACTGTTTTTTTTTCCTAGGCCTCCTTTTGATTTTATTTTTCTTGCCACCCTTGACACCAATTTTTTTTTGGGGAACTCCTACCTACCCCCCTCCAACCTACCTAAAGCCCTTCCTCCTACCAACCCATTAGCCTCCCTCATTCTGCTCACCCCTCCTTTGCACTCCTTCCATTGCCAACATTTGAAAAACATGGACAACATGGGGATTTGGGTTGAGGGCTTTCAAAGCTTCAAGAGCTTCAAGAGCGTGAAAAAGGGACCAATTTCAAAGTTCGAAGGGGTACAGTTTGAAGTGTGGGAAAAGGTGGAGCTTGCAAAACATGAAGAGCCCATGATCTTGGAGGTAGATTTTTTTATTTTATTTTATTATTATTATTTCTTTTGGAGTTTTTTCCTTTGTCAACAAGGGATGTTGATGAGCTTTAGCTTGTTGGCATTTTTAAAAATTTGTTCTTCTATCATGGGGGATGTAGATGAACTTGAGCTCATTGGAATTTGTTTTTGAGCTTGCACCTTTGTCTAGGGAAGACGCTGATGAATTGACTTGTTGGTTTTTTAAAAAGTGTGCTCCTTGAAGGGGGGTCGGTGGGGGGGGGCATTTTTTTTTGTGTGCTCTTCTATCAGGGGGATGTAACAACAAAATAATTACTAATAATTACAAATAATAGTATTAATGTTGGGGTAACAATATGGATAAAAATAGGGAATAAAATAATGAACCTCATGGGCCTACAAAGAGAATCTTTTGACTAAGGGCATAAGGGTTGATTATGAATAATTTATGTAACTATTTCAAATTAGTAATAATGGGAGGTCAAATATGTAAACTTGATAAAATCCTAGATTCCTAATAATATAAAACTTATCCATAGGAGGATGAAAAATTATAAGTGACACTTGATGATTGGTTTGATACATGGAATAGATATAGATGAATGTGGTTGACTATTCATCCACTTCTTTTCTTCAAGTATATAAGGGGTAGAGATTGGAGCTTTTGGGGATAATTTGCATTCAATTTCATGTTGTTAGTTGGATCAAGACTTGTAGAAGTATCATATGTGAATAGGAATCTTTGAAGAAATAAAATGTGGAGATTATTGTGAATACCATTGTGTAAACATTATAGTCTTTGGTGAATGATCCCCATAAAGAATAATCTTTAGGCGCATGTGATGAACTCCCTTGGGGTGTAATTTTCACATAAAGATTTGACTTTAGGCGCATGGGTGATCCTATCCCAAAAGAGTGTAAAGTCTCATGTTGGAAATCATGCAAATGATGAATATTGCAAGTGTTGTTTTGAAATATGTTTGATAGTCTACCTATGTGTTAGAAGGGATTAATAAAAAATTAATCTTCATAATTACAAACCCCCTCCTAGGCTACATGGACACCAACCAATTGAAACTTGTCAACCTTTATTGTTAGTGTGCTTCTCTACCCAAGGGGACATCGACAAGTAAAAGCTTGTCGGCCCTTTTCTTTTAGTGTGCTCTTTTGTCAAATGAGGATGTCCACAAGTTGAAGCTCGTTAGACATTTTTTTTAGTGTGCTCTTCTATCCAAGGGGGATGCCAACAAGCATGGCCTTTTTTCTTAGATTATTCTTTTGTCCAAAAGGGACGCCAATGAGCTTCAATTCATTGGCCATTTTTAAAAATGTGTTCCTATGTCCAAGGGACACCAACAAGCTGAAGCTTGTTGGTTTTTTTTTTTGAGTATGCTCATCTATCTAGGGGTAATGCTAATGAGCTTTAACTCATCATCCATATTTTTTTGGAGTTTGCTGGTCTATCCAATGGGGATGCCAACAAATGCAAGTTCATTAACAATTTATTTTTTTGAGTTTGTTAGTCTATCTGGTGCTTGTTTCATTGGCCATGGTTTCTTTTGAGTTTTCTCTTTTGTCCAATGAACTCGTAGATGAATTTTAACTTGTCGGCATTTTTTTTTTAGAATTGCAAGTCTTTGACCATTTTGTGTATGTTTGTTGCTACATGTAGGAAGGCATGTGCTCCTCTTTTTGGTTTTTCTTTGTTGCTACCTACAAAGACGTGAGACTTGAACTATAATAACATAGTTGGTGATGGGTTTTTTTTGTTTTTAGAGCTAGAAAATGAACTAGTTGGTGTTGGTGGTGGTCCTTATTTTGTTTTTTGACTTCTTTTTTAAAATGCAAACATTTAAAAAAATAACAACTAATGCCCCCGATCAACAAACTACAACTAATGATGTGGATGGCATGTGGGGTTTGAGGAGTGAAAGAGATTTTGAGGCAAGGGATGGAGGACAACAAGTGCAAGCGAGTGTTGAAAGTGCATTGGCTCCAAGCATGATTAATGAAAAACAAGTGCAAGCAGGTGTTGATGTTGTGGAAACATCTACAACAAATGTTAAATTGAAATGGACTTGGCGAAAATAATTTTGAACATAGTGGAGCAAGAGGCTATAGATTTTACTCCAATGCTAAAGCAAGAGAATGCAAATGAGGTTGTTGATATCGATCGAAGTGACATATTGAACTTTACTTACTATAATTAATTGCCCCATCCATCTCTCTAGTAGAAAGGATGGTGGGTTTTTTCTGGTCAAAATTTTGGGTGCAATACCTTCATTAATTAAACCCATTAATTGTGGTTGTTAAACCTTTGCCCCACCTTCCTTCTCCATATGAAAAGGTGGATGGGGCATTTGTTTTTGTTCAAAATCTCTAGGAAATACCTTAAGGCTTTATAAGTGATATTTTCTTTCTAAGGTTAATTTCATTTCTTGCAATTTTGAACATCGGGTTTTAACAATACCCTCATCTTTTCTTGTTGATCTTTTATCTTTCAGTTCAATATCTTCATCTCATGTTTTTTATCCTTTATATTTTTATGCAATATCCTCATTTTTTCTTTTGAACTTTTATCTATCTATGCAATACCCTTGTCGTATGTGGGCTAACCTTCATCTATAGTGTTAATTTTCACATTATGTTTATTATTTTTGTTTTTTTGGTTTCTGATGTGATTGCCCCTCCCCCAGTTTCCATAGAAGGTGTCCATTGGGAAATGGATGGTACTAAGTGGGCTTGTAGGGTTGGTGGGTGTGATGCATCCTATATCACCAAGTGTAACTTGGTACAACATTTGCAATCACACCACAATGTGGTTATGGAATTGGGCAAGCCCGAATGCCCATCTACTTGGGAGGAAGCCTCAAGTGATCAAAATCATGTGGCCATGAATGCGTTGATTTTGAGCAACCATATGGCCCAATTCTATCACAATGAGAAAAAGGCAATTACTAGGGCTAAGAGGCATGTAAACCTAGATTGGGATAAGCTTTAGGTTGTTTTGTGAAGCACACCTAAGGTTCCTAAGCTTGCACTTGTCAAGCTAGCCTCTAGCCACATTCTTGAGCTTCTTGGCATGACTACATGGGGTGTGGGGTCCATCCCTTTCAATGTGCAAACTAAAGTGGAGTGCGATGAGGACCTTGTAGTTGTGATTCGAATGACTTGAGCCAAGTATGTAAAGGGGTTCAAAGGCATTTGGATGGAGTGTAATTAAAAGTCTGCATTTAATAAGATGGTGTAGTGTGAAGAGATTGACCTTCTTATGCAATACCATGAATCATAAATTATTTGTGGTTTATAAGTTTTAATAATGCCATATTCAATTTTATTTGAATTTCAAGGTTTGGGTTTCATATGCAATACTTATTGTATTGTGTTATTTGTTTTAGGGTTTGAGGCACCACTAAGGAGGTGCTTATGGTCAATGTTATGGAGGTAACATTGGCCAATCATGGGGTATTTACACATCAACATGCTTAGGATGCAGAGGTTGCATCAACATGGTATAGGAAGGGCAACAAAATCCCATCCCCCTCCAATAATGATACATATAGCCCAAAGTTTATCCCCCATTTTGATTAGGGCGTTGTTTTGGACTTTAGGATGTTAAGGTAGTAATTTATCTTTGAGGCAACCACATATTGACCATAATGACATGTTCCCCATTTTATGGTGGGTTTGTTTCAAACTTGGACATTTTTGTAACATTTTTGTAACACGTCACCCATTTTTTTTTCTTTAAGGCATTTTACTTTATTTTTGCACTATCTTGTGTTAATGGTTAGAAATACATTTTCACATATTCCTATATATATGTTTGATAAAATTTTCAAAAAAATTATTCTAGTCTTGCACTCAAACAAAAAAACCTTTTTTGATTCCCAAAAATGCAAAGTTCAAACCTTGAAGGAAAACAATACCTTCATGAGGGTATTTTGTAAACACCATGGGCTAAATTATTTAGGTTTAGGCTATTAAAGGGGTATTGTTCATGCCCAAAATTACTACTCAATGCATACATGCAATACCCTTCTTAGGGTAGATAAAAAATCCTTTGGGTTCCATAACATATCTATTGAAACCTAGAGGGGTATTGCATAGCCATTCCAAGACCTAGAAGGAAAGTAATACCTTCATGGGGGTATTTTGTAAACACCACAGGTTGAATTATTTTGGTCCACGCTATCAAAGGAGTATTGTTCATGCCTATAATTACTCAATGCATGTGCAATACCCCTCTCATGGAATATAATAAATCCTTGGGCTCCATACCATATCTATTGAAATGTGGAGGGGTATTGCATAGCCATACCACAACCTAGAAGGAAAACAATACCCTCATTAGGGTATTTTGCAAACACCATGGGCTTAATTATTTTCGTTCAAGCTATTGAAGGGGTATTGCCAATGCCAACAATTACTCAATTCACATGCAGTACCCCTCTCAAAATATCTCATAAATCCTTTGGGTTCCATAACATGTCTTTTGGAACTTGGACAAATATTGTATAGCCTTAGCAAAACCTAGAAGAAAAGCAATACTCGTATCATTTTGCAATAATATCGTAAACCATGAAACAAAAGAATGTTTTTAAAAATATTTGTTCCATGCTCATGATATCATGCCATACATATTGATTCAAGTAAATAAGGGTATTGCAAAGGTGGTCACATTGATGGTAGAAGGTTTTATTTGAACAAAGATATGGAGTTTAAATGCAATATTTGCATCATATTCGGATATTTGCATTCACCATGAAACATAAGATATTTATTTCAATAATTGATCCCCTAACAATATATCATGAAATTCGTGTTTTCAAAAAAAAAAATTCACCTTACAATATTATTTAATATGTATAACATAAAGGTTATGAAAATTGGTCACATTGATGGTAGAGGGGTTTAGGGTTTAAGGTTTGATGTGTAATTTATAACTTAATATTATAATTCATATGTTCCTAAATTAAAAAAATTACAAGTTGATTTTGAACATTTTTCCAATGATGTACATATTTATGTTTTTCCCTTCTTAAAGTTGCAAACTCATTTCAAGAAAACAAAAACTTAAAGTTTATTATTTAACAAGATTTTAATGGTTGTTTACAAAAAAATTACAGCACATGATGTCACCTTTATTTAATGGCTCACATACTAATAAAAATTGATACCTCTCCCATATATTAATGTTATGCATGATTGAAAATTTATTTTATAGTTTTTTTTACATATATTAACTAATTTCTCACCTAGACTAATTATATAATAGATCATTAATATTTTATATTTTATTAGTATGTAGCACAAGTATTTATGTAATTTTAAAAAATGATGGATAATATTGGCTTAAATATTGGTCTTTAATTATATTGTTGCTTAAATCAAGTAAAACATTATATAATTAATAATATCTTAAAATTAAAATTTTATTCATTTCAATAAATATAATATCTTAATATTTATTTAAACTACCATAATAATTGAATAAAATTATTTAAATGTATATTTAATGTATATAAACCCATTGTTATGTATAGTGCAATTTGTTATCATGTTTTTTAATTTTTAGAGAGAATTAAAAAATTCCAAAAGATAAGTCATTACATTGTATATTTTATTAATTCATGTAATTGAATGTTTTTTCAATGTAAATTGAAGTTTAGTTTATAACATATTAAATAATGCCATACATGATCAATAATTTTCTAATAGTTTAATGTGTATACCCTTTTGTATTAAACTATACTCAAGTTTTTAAAAAATTAATCTTTCATTAAAATAAAATAGATGTAATTTTTTAAATAAAAAATGGATGGTTACTTGTGATTCAGAAAATATAAATGGTGCATAAATATCAAAATTGTAATGATTTAAAAAAAAAATTAGCTGAAATTTTAAAAACTTTATTCTTATGTTTCGTGGTTAATAACATTATCACAATGCAATAAAGGTATTGCGATTACACTTTTAAACTTTGTTCATGCACAATGTGGCTAATTTTGCAATCCTTTCATTTACATATATTAACCATTTTGCATTGGTCCATTAAACAATTCTTGTTGTTTATGAATTTGAGAACGTTTTTCAACTATATATAATCTTTAATTAAAATTTCTACCAAGTTAAAATAATTATGAAAATATTATATCTCTAGAAATTATATATATATATATATAATTTCATTCATTAAGTATGTCATTGTTTAATACATTTTAAATAAAAAATTACATAAAATTAATTTATAGGGACTAAACTTACATAACATTAGTAACTTGTATTTCAAACCTTAAATAAATATTTTTAAAATTAAAAATTGGTAGTTTGTGCACCATTATTATTTTTTGAATCATAAATAACCATTCATTTATTCAAATAAAATTTAAACGTGTTTTACTTTTAATAAAATATGAACAAAATAAATATTTGAATGTATTATAATACAAAAAGGAATACACATTAAATTGTCACAAAATGATTGATCAATATTGGCATTATTTGATATATTATAAACTAAGTTTCAATTTACTTAGAAATGATATTCAATTTACACACTTTAATAAATATGCAATGTGAATAATTTATATTTTGGAATTTTTAATTTTTTAAAAATAAAAAACATCATACACAAATTGCATTATACATAACAATGGGTATGTATATATTTCATAATATTATTAATTAAATATATTGTATTACTCAATATGTTATAAACAACAACATATTTAAACCAATATTTAATCCAATATTATACATCATAAAAAATATATATGGATTCATACATCTAAATTAAAATTTATCCATAAAATTATGATATATTGGAAGAAAAATGTATTATATAAGGTAAATTCCTAAATCAAATGAAGGTTGAAAATATGGAAAAAATTATTTATTTATTCTATATTACCTATAAAGGTTTTTCCATTTACAAAATATGTGTTTCAAAAAAAAATCCAACTAATGGTAATTGACATGTTATTTGATAACAAATTTCAAATATTTTTCATTTGAAATGAATGGCTATGGTTGTCATGCCCCTGGAAACAAACTAAAGAAGAAATATGGAGGAAGATTGTTAAGCATTCAAATGTTGATATTTCATGTGTGTAAGTGATGTTTCACAATCATTTCTAGATATTTAAGATGCTATTTTTTCAAGGAAGGTGTAGCCTTAGGAAAAACATTTTGTGTTGTCAATTCGGGTGGCACATCATTAATTGCCACCATTACAATTGAAGAACATTTGGGGTGGGGTTGTTATTGTGACGACTCTAGAAACATATTAAGGAGAAAATATGGAAAAAATGTTAGCAACCAAAATCTCATACCTCCAAATGTGTTGTTGATGTTCCACATTTTTTAATGCATCATCCTAATTAAAAAATTGATATCATGTACATTTCGACATTAATCACCTTAATACTAGTGTTCCCATTCTCATTATTATAACTTGCAATTTAACCAATCAACAGTTCAAGAAAACGAATAAGAAAGAATTGTTGTGAGGTTTTGTTCAAGAACTTTAAAAAAAATTCTTGAAAGATTGCCAAGTTGTAAAAAACATTATATGAAGCTAATGATGAAATACAACAATGTTGTAAGCAAATGTGTGATTTGGTGACAACACTATATACAGTTTCATATATTCCTTGTAAACACCCACATGCATTGCACAAGTGTTTACACAACGAACAAGCCAGAATTTTCCTCTTGATGGAAACCAAAGCATGTGACTACTCCAATAAACCATATGTTGGAAGGGGGATTTTCTCCATGTCTAAAACTAAGACTTGAAATGAGCCTTTGGGGGTTTTGTAGAATTAGTGAAAGCCATACATACCACTAACTAAACTACTAGCTTGTTTCTCATGAAGTTTTAAACACAAGGTCTCAACACAAAAGAATAAAGTTGAGCTTTTAAAGTTCATCAAAATGTTGTTGTTGTGAAAACTTCTCTTTAGAATTCTAGTATATATCCACACTTGTAGAAGTTGTAAGTAACAAGCTATCAATCAAAAACATTGATGATATATTTACATATTTATTTTGGGATTGTGATCAAAAGGTTTTGTGGAAATTAAACTCCAAACCCATGATGCTTGAACCTATGAATTATAGTAAAATTTGTGGGTGTTCAATGATCCATGGTGCACAATAACCAGATTACCCTCAACAATAAGTTGATGTTTCAATTGTTAGAATTGGGGAAAATTACCAATAAGTAAATAATGCCAAATTTTTATATTTGACTTTCAATGTGTGACCAAAGACATAAAAAATCAATTCAACATCTATTTATGTAATAATATTTGGTTTTTAAAAAAAATTTATCATACAAACATGTGAATTTTGCAGTCAAAGGTCACAACCTTTTTCAAAACATGTCATTTAACAATACTATCATTTACATGTATTATTCATCTTAAAACTTTAAATCTCAAAATCATAATGTAGGGTGAACAAATATTTGTTACCAAATTCTCAATACCTTGATATATATATATATATAAGGGTAAAATATATATTTGTGACTAATTTGTGCCCAATTTGATGTATTTGTCTTAAAACCCTTCTATGTTCAATGTGAACTTCTTTCATTTATATATAGAAAGTTATATTGTAAAGTGAACATATCATTTTCAAAATATGAATTTCATTATATATTTCCAATCGATCAAATATTTTAAAAATATTTTAATGTTTCATGGTCAATGGAATTATCACATTACGATGCATGTATTGCATTTATATTTCATAATTTTATTCAAATAACCTTGTACCATCAATGTTATTAATTTTGTAATACCCTCATTTATTTGATGTAATACATACATTGCATGATATATTGAACATGGACTCAATATGTAGATTTTTAAAAAAAAATTGATGGGTAATGAAATTATCACAATGAAATGAAGGTATTACAATTACCCTTCAAAACTTTGTTCAAAATGTCACAAAATTGTTGATCATATATGGCATTATTTGATATGCTATAAATGAAATTTCAATTTACATAGAAATAATATTCAATTACATGCATAATAAAATATACAATGTTAATAACTTATCTTTTGGAATCTCTTTAATTCTCATTAAAAATAAAGTTCATAAAAAAAAATTGCACTATACATAACCATGGGTATATATATATTTTTAATCAATTCTTATCCTACTTTAAATAAATATGAAGATACTATATGTATTAAAATGAATCAAAAATATTATTTATTATATTATTAATTATATATAATGTATTATTCGATGTGTTATAAACAAAATATATTTAGACCAATATTTAAGCCAATATTATACATTATAAAATATAAAATATTAACGATCTATTATATAATTATCTTAGGCAATAAATTATTTATTATATGTCAAAAAAGTTCAAAATAATTTTTTTTACATAGGATAAATATATGGAATAGATCTTTTCTTTTAATGTGAACCATTATAAAAAGTAGAAAATCATGTGCTTGAATTAAAATTTTAAATATGCATTAAATTTTTATTAAATTAAAGATTTTATGTTTTTAAAAAAAAATTACAACTTGAAGAGGAAAAAACATAAATATGTACATCGTTGAAGAAATTTTAAAAATGAACTTTTAATTTTTTGATTTCAACAAACTCATAATTCTAACATTAAATAATAAATTTTACAAACCTTAAACCCATGTACCATCAATGTGACCAATGTTGCGTTACATTCATTTTATATATGTTAAATCATATTGTAAGGTGAACAAATATTTTGAAAACATGAATTTCATGATATATTGGGGGGGATCAAATATTTTAAAAATGTTCTTATGTTTCATGGTTAATGATTTATCACAATACAATGCTAGTATTGCATTTACACTCCTTAACTTTGTTCATTTAAACCCCTTTTACCATCAATGTGACCAACTTTGTAATACTTTCATTTACTTGAATCAATATGTAAGGCATGATATATTGAGCATGGAATAAACATTTTTAAAAAATCCTTTTGTTTCATAATTTAAGATATTATCACAATATGATGTGAGTATTATTTTCTTTTTAGGTTTTGGTATGGCTATGCAATACCCTTGCAAGTTTCAAAAGATATGTTATAGAGCCCCGAGGATTTATGGGATATCCTACAAGGGGTATTGCATGTGCAATAAATATTCCTAAGCATGAACAATGCCCTTTTGATAGTATAAACCAAAATAATTTACTCGTGGTGTTTATTGAATACCCCAAACAACTTGGTAGTACTTTTCTTATAGGTTTTGGTAGGCTTATGCAATACCCCTCCAAGTTTCAAAAGATATGTTATGGAGCCCAATGTATTTATGGGGTACCTTACGAAAGGTACTTCATGTGTATTAAGTAGTTTTGGGCATGAACAATACCCTTCCAATAGTATAAACCAAAATAAACCAACCCATGGTGTTTAATTACAAAATATTTTAATGAATGTATTGGTTTATTTGTAGGTTTTGGTAGGACTATGCAATACCCCTCCATGTTTGAAATGATATGTTATGGAGCCCAATGTATTTATGGGATATCTTGAAAGGGCTATTGCATGTTTATTGAATCATTTTGGGCATGAACAATACCTCTTTGATAGCCTGGACCAAAATAATTCAACCCATGGTGTTTACAAAATACCCCAATGAGGGCATTACGTTTTTTATAGGTTTTGTTAGGGTTTCAAAAGATATGATATGGAGCCCAAACTATTTTTAGGATACTTGGAGAGGGGTATTACACGTTCATTGAGTATTTTGTTTTATGAACCTGAATACAATATGCATTAAATGGATCTAAATTGAACTAGAGCTTGGTATTGCTTTGATTATCCACTTGGTTTACAATACCCTCATCATGGAAAACATTCTTTGAACAAAACTTGCAATACCCTTATATAGGGGGTGTCAAATACTTTAATCATGCCCTTATTTATTTGTTTGAATGAACAATACCAAGCTCCATGCAATATTTTCATTTTATTCTTTCTTCATCGTTGTCGACCGTTGGGGGTCTATTCGAGTGGCAACCAAGTAGGTAGTTGTAGCCTTGTAGGTGGGGTTTGGTAGGTACCTATTTAAAGTGGTAGGTAGGAAAGTGGAAGGGTGAATGGGTAGATAAATAGATTGGGGGGGGGGGGGGGGGGGGGGGGGGGGATGAGAATAGCACATTTTGAATTTGTAGGTGAGGAGGTAGATGGGGAAAAGTCTATTTATAATTTAAATATATAGGTGAGTAGGTGGGTGGGTGGGAAATGTTTCAAAAGAAAAATAAAAAAATTGAGCTCAGGGGGAAAAAAAAGCATGGGAAAGGGGCGAGGAGAAAATAAAGTG
>Ga0209611_10003891_pt1 | contig 25663 bp, 16 predicted proteins | sample S1TSphgellanicum_3_FD_187693 | JGI IMG/M metagenome (GOLD analysis project Ga0209611, IMG submission 187693) | Host-associated microbial communities from peat moss isolated from Minnesota, USA - S1T2_Fc - Sphagnum magellanicum MG (SPAdes) (version 2) | ecosystem: Host-associated > Plants > Peat...
CGCCACTTCCATATCCTCTGCGGAATCCGCACTGAGGAAGTTGACTTGTGCGCTTGGAAGGTAGCTTAAAACCATTGTGTTTATTAACAAAACCTCCTTGTTGCAAAGAGCCAAAATCACACGTTCATGCAAATATTCGTTTGTGGCCTAGCCCTCGTGTAGTCGAAGGTAAATGGCCACAACCATGGCTTGTGTATCCGCAAGAGGGAGTACCATCATGTCTGGACACTTGATGTAGTCCTCATCGATGGTTTCTAGTTCGTTGTTGCTAAGACAAAGAAGCCAGTCTGCAAAAGTGCGATTCCCAAAATCAAGGTGAACAACAACAGCATCATTGGCCCGCATATTTTATGAAAGATGGAATACCTCAACAAATTCCCATAGGTAGGAGTTTTTTATTGATGCAAAAACAATGTCTGCATGGGATCCTCGGGGGATGACTGGAAGGACTTGGCGAAAGTCCCCTGACATGACGAAAACAATGCCACCAAAGGGTTCGTTCCTGTTTGTAAGGTCACACAGAGTTCGATCCACCGCTTCAAAAGCAAGCTTATTAGTCATAGGAGCTTCATCCCAAAGGATGAGCTTTGTTTGACGAATTAGCACCGCTAAATCATCCTGCTTACAAATATAGCAGAAGGACGTACAGTCGAGCGCGATCAGGATTTTCAAGTATGAGTGGGCCATTCGCCCTCCTGAAAGCAGAAGCGTTGCAATGCCTGAAGAGGCGATAACAAGTGCAATATCGCCACGCGAACGCACAACGTTCAAAATCAAGTTTTCGATGTAGGTCTTATTCGTTCCACCAGGGCCATCGATAAAGATGACTTTAGCGTGATGGGCAGCATATGCATCAATTATGCCATTGTAGGCTGCATGTTGCCCATCATTGAGGCTCTCAATGGCCATAACCACCTCGGCTTGCAAGACCTCGACATTGTAGTCGCGCTCCACCTCAAGCAAGCGATTGGTCTCTAACCGATCAAAGGCAACAGATGGGGTAGGAAGGCCAAAATCCTCGAGAGTTTTGCTAAATTTGGCAAGCACATCTTGTAAGGAATGCAGTGCCCAACTCTCAATTTGCTCAATGGACGATTCCACTATACCGCGACGTTGCAATGCTACCTTGTAGTCATCGCAAATGTGTTCCTTGTATTTGTCCCAAAGCATGCACGACTCACTTGGAACGCCAAAGGCCAAGATGGTCACAAACAAAGACCGCAATTGCGCACTTGTTCGCATGCCAACTGCTTCTTCCAAGCAGGCATTCCACTCGTCATCCGAGTCATACAAACCAAGTGCAATGCATGCTGATTTGAATTTCGCACAAAACTGTAATCAAAGCCAAAAATGAAAAAGACAGGAGAAAACACAAACAAAACAAACAAAACAAAACCAATGATAACATGAAAGCAAGAACCAAATAAAAAAGATAGATCACCATACTTGTCCATTGGCCAACAGAATAGCCATCAGTGTGGCAACTTCCATAACCAATGACATGGGTTCCACATGAAACCCAGAAATTTGAGGAACTTGTTTTCCTGCATAAAAGCATTAAGAAGAGTCACAAAAATCTCAGCACAGAAGCCTGATCTAGACTGTGTCTCAGAAAAAATTCCCAAAGAATCAAAGCAGGAAGGGAAAAAGATAGCAAATCTGCAGAAGAAAAATAAAAGTGTAAAGATGTCACTCTAACTATACTCATGGGAAGTTGGTGTACAACCAACAATTGATGTCCCTCAACTTCAATGGTTCTGCAATTGGGTTAGTGGAGAGAAGAAAAATAAAAGAGTAAAGATGTCACTCTAACTACACTCATGGGAAGTTGGTGTACAACTAACAATTGATGTCCTTCAACTTCAATGGTTCTGCAATTAGGTTAGTGGAAATATTATGATTCTACCATTCTAAAATAAAATTGACCAAGGCAAAGATTTTGAAGATTCTAAAAATCTTTTCAAACAAAACCCATTGTTTAAGGATGGCATCATAGCACAAACTGTTTGGGGATTATCTGTTACCCCCAAAATTTCCTGAATTTGAAATCAGAAATTATGCAATGCAATGGTGAAATTACTAAGGAGAAATTTTGACATCTTGGATCATCTCCTTGAAGCTTCTTCTATATGCCCAGATATCCCTCTAGAAAAAAAACAAAAGTTGAAGTGGCAAAAGAAGGAAGAATTCGTAAACGGTACCACTTTCTCCTCAAGCTTGTTAGAGCCAAAGATGGCAAGACGGTTATTTCCTTCATCTGTGGTGAGACCTTCCTTTGTACATCTCAGCTGCTCAAACACCTCCTCGATCGGGATGTTTTCCTGTTCCCCGTCCCCAATTGAAGTTTAATAAAAACATCCCATACCCACACACACACACACCAAAAGCAGTTGGGGTGGGGGTGGTGACAACAAGTTTCAAGAGCAGGGGGGAGGAAGGAAGGACGGGAGGACGGGGAGAGACAGGTGGTGCACCCTGTGATTACATCATGGGTGCCCTCAAAACTTTTTTATTTATTTTAATGGAGCCATATTAATTGGCCCACCTGCAATTGTTTTGGAACTTTGGGGCATGCCCCCAATAGAAGTACCTCTTTGGACCCCCAAGTTGCAAAATAGAAACATATGTGCAGTCGGCAACCTCGGAGCTTCCAGGTGTCGATCCGTATGGACGACCGGACGGATGGACAGAGGACGGATGGACAAAGGACGAATGACAAGATGGATGGATGGAAAGGACGACCACCCAAGGATATTATAGATTTAGATAATAGCTTAAGGGATTTTGGCCCCTAGCTAATACTAGGTCTATTTTTATATGAGGATTTTTAAAAGATGATATTTTGGCTTGTGTTGAAACTTGAGATTAATTCTAGAGTTATAATATCTTGAAGGATTTTGGTTTCTTTTAGAGAATTTTTGAAAGATTATATTTTTGCATGGTGTAATATTTGAGTTTCCATGATTCTCCTTTTTCTTTAAGATATTTTTAATGTAAATGGCAAGGCCAGAGTGTGACACACCGCTTGTTTCCAAAAATATGTAGCTCTCTTGACTAGGATGATGGCGCATGGCCCAAGTGGCCAGGTTTAGGGTTTAGTTTGGTGAAACCTTTGTGGGAGGGGTAGATGACTTGACTTTCTACCTTCAAGATCCCCCCTTTTTTGTTTTTCAATTTTTGTTTGTGTTTATGAAATGTTTGGCTACCACCTTTGATGAATGTGCAATGGAGTTTAATTTGGCTAAGTTTGTTTGGGTTCATAAAAAATGATTTAAAAATGCTTTGGAGATTTTATTGGCAATGAATAAGTTCCTTGAGGTGGAGATTTTGGTAATCTCACTTTTTGGGTGAGAGAATTATTGACTTTGACGCAAAGCTAATGTCAAACATTTTCTATGAATATGTGGATGTGGATGAAAGGAGAGAAGCAAATTCATGATGACACAAGATGCTAACAAATAGGACAATTGTTTGCATGCATTTTTGCAAGCGCCAAAAGTCCTATGTTTGTTGTTTGTTTCTATGTTTGGGTGTGTTTTGTTTATTTGTTTGCAGGTTTATGGTGTTTGAAGTTTGCAATTCAATGGAGATGAGCTTATAAGTTGGCTTTGGTGATGGAGCATGTTTATTGTTGCAATTGGGTTGGCTCTTGAATGAGGAATGTGGATCATGTAGCGGAGGACTAGTTGGTGCAAGAGATTGGATGGAGGCGAAGGAAAGTTGAATGGATTATAAACATAGTTTGAGTCTTTAGAAGGAAGCTAAATTTTTATTTTCAATTGCAATTAGAAAGCAAAAATCTATGTGTTGGAGTGTATTTTTGTGAAGACAGAAAGGAAAAATGCCTCTTTGTTTGTATCTTCTTCTAGCCTAAAGCTATTCCTTTCCGTTGCACTGTAGTCTTCAAGGAAAAAAAGGATTAAACAATGTTAAATGTAGGGACTGAATAAAGGGAGATGATAATAGTGTCTAAAGGTTTCAGAATAGTCCATGTGCTTTGTTTGTGGATTGGGAATTCTAATGGAACCTATTAGTTTGGTCGAGTTTAAGAAAGAGAATACTTACTGATTTGTGGGAGCTCCAAAGAGAAAGGAATTTCAAGTTTATTATGGGTGTGAAAGGAAGAGCTAGGTTTCTAGAATTTGATTGTCTCTTTATCCAATTCTATTTTAAGGTGAAAGCACATTAAAATGGACCAAAAATAGCAAACACAAAATCCATTTTGGGAGAGTTTTTAGTGTATTTTTGAATGCAGATTTGGACAAAAACAAAAAAACTTTGAAACGATATTAAAGTGGGCATATTTTTCCATGTCCAAGTTAATGATGCTTTAGTTTTAACCTTTTTCAACACCTCCATTTAGTTTTGGTCATGAAAAAAATTCTTTTGAATATTTGATGGACTTTGAAAAAAAAAAAACTATTACTACACATAATAAACAATTATAAAGTCCATCATACACTTCAATTTTTCCAAAAACTTTAATTTCAAGTGTCATAACCTTTGAAAGTATAACATGTCCCACATTTGTGAAAAAAATCTTCAATTTTCTTATAACCAATGTGTCCATAACACATTTTTTTATGGATTGTGACCCACGAATTACCTATATTACAAAGTCCATCTTTCATTGAATATTAATGTTATTGGTGTAATTATTTGTAACTTAGGAAGCGAAAGAAGTTAGCTTCACTTATTTGAGTCCACTTTTGTTGGAATTTTCAACTTGCATATGGGTCATGCCTTTGTGACATCTAAATAAATCCATTATAATGTGTTTTTACCCTCTGAGTGAATCTAGTGGAAAGGGCATGGGTGCATATAGTTAATGTTCATATGTAAACATCCACAAGACCCGTGGGCCTTTGAGAGGAAGTCAAGAGAGTTATGATCCCTTGAAGTTTTTAGTTTATAATTTGAACATAATTAAAATGAGGAATATGACATTGTTTGTAATTGTTGAGATACAAACCTTGTTGTAGCCACTACAACAAGTTTGATGTTGGTATTATGAACCAAATATAAAGGGTTTCCTATTTAGATTATCCCCTCCTTTTTTGGTGATAGTACCATTGAACTACTTATTACAACACAAGCCTTCCCTACACACGTATGTGACAAATACATATTGCACAAAACAAATAATAAAACAAACAAACTATGCACAAGAACAAAACTTGTTAGTAGTACTGCCAAGTCAAATTTTCAATGCAACATTAAAATTTTAATGTGACATTTAGACACATCGAACTTGTTGAGACCATTGACAAAATAATCAAACTTCAACTTAGTACTTACCCCCAAAAAAAATCAAAATTAGCTATAAAAGGCATGCCGAACTTGCATATCTTTCCAAGTTGTAAGTATTTGAGTATGGAAAATTTTCCATTGTGTAAAATTGTTGAACAAACAACCTAATCACAAGGTCCAAATACATTGTTAGTAAATTGAGAAACTTTGATTTGATGAAATTCAAATCATAGAAGCATCTTTTATCCTCAACAAAATCAAGAACTTCAACCATGCCAATTTTTGCCAATTTTGAAGATAATAGAAATATCCAAAGTTAGGTTATAGGATTTATGGTGTAAGGAGGCCCATAGCTAAAATAACGTTGTTTTTTATAGTTAATTCAAGAAGAATGACATTTCCAAATTCAAAGACATAGAAGATAAGACCTTGGGTGGTTAGGTTTGTTCATGCCCAATCTTCTTAGGTGGCAATATTTGGCTTTAATTAAACTAATGTGTTTCTTGAAGGACTCATCATAATCTACCATTGACATTTAAGATTACTCGAGAAAACCACCCCTTAAGCTTCCATCAAATCATGTGAAATAAAATAAGATTAATAATTGGTTATTCAATTACTTCTTTCACTTGAGTTTCTATATTTTCCACTACTTGAATGTGCACCTCTTTAGTCACAAAACTCACAACATAAATTTTTTGGTTGGTCCAAATTTGTTTAAATGCTCATATGTGTTGTCCATTGGAATCAAAGGTTAGATCCTCCATACAAATATTCAAATTTGTTAACCATCACATGATGCAAAGACCATGGGAAGATTTCACCAAAAACTTGAAGGATAAAACCCATTGGACTTGAAGGCAACATCAAAATCCAAAAAGTGCAAAAAAAATTTGCTAAACAAAATTTGCTTGTTAGTACATAATTAAAATGAATGTGAACAAATGAACTTAAATGTTAACTTTATAGTTTAATTATCAAACCAACAATCAGTAACAACAAAATTCATCATAAAATAATTGTATATTCAATGTTTTTACTTAAATGATACATAAAGAATAAAAAATTCACTATTATACTTTATTTTCCAAGTTTGCATTGTAAAAATAGGTTGAATATATGTTGCAAGTGAGTTTTTTAAAATGCAAGTATCCTTTGAAGTTCACCTTTTGTAATGTAACATTTGTTTCAAATATGTTTTAACAAAAAGAAATCACAATTTTTTTAAATTATGTACTTGAATATACAATGATAATTATATTCTTATTTGGTACATATTTATTTCATGAAGTTTTATAATGAAAAAAACTTTTGAACACCATTTTTACTAGTCAATTTCAAAAGTTTTTATTAAAAGTTTTTCAAATTTTGTATTCAACTTATTATTATAAATTTAGTGGAATGCACAATGGTTTCATAATGAAACTTTAATAAATTTTGAATATATTTTCTTGTAATTACGTTTTAAAAAATTCATTTAAAAACTCACTTTTTGTTTATTAACTTATTTAATATACTTTACCATGCTTTCACCCAAATAAAAACACCTTGAATTAGGCCAATTTCATCAAACTATTAATTTCTTCCAACAAATTTGGTAGCAAGTTTGCCAACCCATATAAGAACTTAATATCACATATAATTAACAATTCAAAAGTGAACTTGTTAGGATTGTTATTAGAAGCATCCAAAACCATTTTGACCACTAGAGTGGGGTATTCATTCAACACCATCTTTATGGGTTTTAGGATTAGAATTCCATCTTGTTTTAACATTCATCAATTACCATAATTTTTCATGATGTTAAAAGCTTGTTAAGTTCCAAGTATTTCTTAAAGCTTTTACTATGACATACATGTAAGGTTTGGAGCAAGTTTTTCAACTTAAAACCATGTTCAACTTAAATAAAACTTGCATGACAAGATTAATTGGATGGGCCATGAAGTTGTTACCTTGCATGTGAAGAACATGATCCAATTGAATTTGCTATGTATTAACTCTAGTTTTGGCATCTTGAAAAACATTCACACCATTAGCTTTAAAACATATGAACTTGAAGGATATCAATTCACATGTTGAACCATCAACAATCCACAAGGCATACTCAAATGATTACTTTAATTAAATTTCTAACATCAAACCTTTCACCCTTGAATCATGAGCGAGTCAAGATTAAAATTGGAATCTAGGACCATTCTTGGATGACATATGCATATAAGGACAAGGTCCAACTTTCATTATCAACACTTGTAACTATAACATCATCACAAAATATGGAGATGTAATTTGTTGCTTTCATAGCCTTTGCATTGGTTGCTTTAATAATGTTGCACACATTTATTTCAATAAAGGACCAACAAATATTATCACACTAGTGCTTTTATGGATAAACTTTCTTTAGTGAGAAAATTATAGGAAGCCCTTCATGCTCCAATATTCAATAATGGGCTTTCCCTCTTGGAATATGTAGAAAATTGTGACACATGAAGCCTCGAAAATTGTGGCACATGAGGCCACTTTGCTTTCCTCACTTTTGCAAACATATAACAATTCTTTTTTAGCACATTGATGACAATCCTTAACCTAGTAAAACATTAACAACATGTTAGGAATCCTTAGCCTAGTTGAACTTGAAAAGTTCATTCAAATTTATGGGGGCTTTATTGCAAGGGATTTGAACTCCAATTCATTTAGTTTTTGGGTGACAAAACTAGGTCAAATTTTAGTATTTAAATAGGCAAAAGTTTAATAAGACATTTTGTGTCCTTTCATGCGTTGGAACTTTCATAATTTTATTTGTAATAACAATAAGATTTGACATGGTTAATTGAGGATTATTAGCTTGCCAAATTAAAAATTTCCTAAGGTTTAACTTCTAACCTCAATTGAGGAGTTGGCATTGATTTGGTAATGTTAGCCATAACTTTGATACAATTGTGTTAATATCACAAATCCCTCCCCCCGCCTGCCCCCCAATCTCATCTCCTCTATGTTGCAATGTTTTATTACAATGAAAATTAGTGGGCCCTTGTGATGTTGGCCTAAGTATATTAAACCTCTTGGAATGTCATTCAAACCAATATTATTTGGGGCAATTTGAGCTTAATTTCAAAGTTATAATTATGAAAAAATCATTTTTGCATCAACACTTATTTTAATACCATCCATGATCTTTTTAGGTCTGGCACTTGAATGTTGAAAATTTATTCTATTTCTCAAATTCCACTTCAAAAATTAAAAATTTTAATTTATGAAAATTTGAAAATAAAATATGGCAATTTCTTTCTTTGGATCTTTGGATTTTGAACCTATTTAAAATAATGAGACCTTTTTATAGCATTTCCTACTAAGTCTTCTTTTTGCAAAAATGGAGGAGACATAATGTTTCACTAAATTATAGATCTAGAAAAATGTCGCCAATTATAGAATACTTGCTTTGCGATGGTGGGAAGCAAGGAGCTCTAGGGTTTCCACCCATTTTTCTATTTTGCCCTCCTTTATAATAAATCCTTAAATTTCAACATTTAAACATGTAATGTTTAAAACATTCAACTAAACATAAAAGCTACTACAATATACAGCTGTTAAGAGATTCTAAGATAAACCTCTTCAAGATGCTAAGGTACACAACTTTCAAAAAAAAACCTTCATTGGAAAATTTTATTTTAAAAAGAAACTAATTAATTTTCAAAGACAAAAATCACTCTAAATTCAATAACTCTTGCTCAGTGCGTCTGAAAATTGAGAAACACCAAATATGTATAACACCTTGTTGAGGTGAGGGCTTTCTTATGGTACTAGAAACGCAATGAAAGGCACCATAGTTTGGGACCCGATTAGGTGGGGTCACATAACAAAACAAGGCATCGCAAACGCACTGGCCCTGGCAATAGATAAGATGTTGTACATCTAACTATGGTTCACCTAATGTGAAATTTATTTTAAGGTAAAACTTTCGAAAGTTGGATATTGTGTTGAGATTCATTATAGAGTATAGTAGCTTAAAGGATTTTGGCCCCTGTCTCGAGATGGTCATTGCAGGGGAGAGTTCTTCTAGGCTTGGAGTTTTATGTGGTTCACCTGCCCTTTCTTTAGTTGATGTGCTCCATATGACTGGAGAAGGGTTTGGTTCTTAGTGTTTCCCTTTCCTCCTGGTGGCCCGTCTTTTTTGGGCTGTTTGTTTGCCTGGACTTTCAGTCTTGCCTCTTGTTTCTTTTTCTCTCCCTTTCTTGGGTGCTTTCTTTTTATGAAGTTTGGCAGGGTTTCATCATTTTGGCCCCTAGGTAATAATAGGTTTATTTTTATCTGAGGGTCCTTGAAAAATGATATTTTTGGCTTGTGTTGAAACTTGAGATTATTATATCTTGAAGGATTTTGTTTTTCTTTTAGAGGATTTTTTGAAGATTAGGTATGTTTTTGCATGGTGAAATATTTGAGTTTCCATAATTCTTCGTTTGCATGAAGATACTTTTTAATGTAAATGGCAAGGCCACAGTGTGACACACCCCTTGTTATTCCTTGTTAATATACTTGGTTGCTTTTCACTTCTTTCCCCTTTCATTCTAGTTATAAGAAATAAGGGAAAGTAAGTGGCCCTGTTGATGAAAGTAGGGGTTAGGGTTTAGGGTTTAAGAATTTGGACTTTTAATCTTGGGGGTTTTTTTGGGGCAACTTGCTCTTGACTGCTTCTAAAGTCCTGCCAACCTAGTGGTCCCACCAGGCTCAAATGGGGGAGTAGGCTGTCTGGCCTGCCTGTGTGCCTTTGGGGACCCTCCTCCTATGGCTGGACCAAATAGGGCATGTCTGGGTAGGGTTAATCCCTCCCTCCCCTTGGTCTCAAACTGGCCCACAAGGGCGCGCCACCCATTGGCTCTAAAGTGGCCTGAAGAGGATCCAAGGGTCAGATGACCCTCATGCAGCTTAATTAACTAAATCGTGGTCCTTAGGTTTATACATGGAGCATGCTGTTGTCAAATTTTTAAATCTGATGAATTTGGAAGAGAAAAATAGCCTGAAAATTAAAACATAGTTATTGAAAAATTTATTTTGTCACTTGGCAACAAAATAAATCCTAAATTAGCCTCCAATAAAAAATTAAATAGATGCCCACTTGTTTAGCACATTGTAATTTTACATGTAGAATCAAGTGTTTTTCTTTTTTTTCTTTTTTCAATTTTGTGACATTAGAAATTTGACAAAAAATTTCCAAAAGTTTCCCAATTTGTTTGTTGACAAAATTGGTGAGGAGAAACAACATTGCTCCCTATAATTTTGAAGGGTTGAGATGTAATGTCCTAAAATGTTTTTTTAACAAATAAGAGTTTTAAAGTAGAATTTTCACAAAGTTTTCAACAATTTTCAGTATCTCTAAAAATCAAATTAATTTTTTTCTTGTAATTTAATAGGTTTTGCTTTTGGGAATTCTTAAGAATCAAATTTAGGTGTACCAAGTGTTGTTACTCTTGGCTTGACACACTTGTGTTATGATAGGCAATCAAAATCCAAAGGACTTCAAGATCAAATATACAAAATTTTAAAAAAAATTATTGGTAAATCATATGTAGGTATGCTACACATTTCCAACACCCAACAAAGTGCACAAATACCACTTGAAGATATTGGGATGCATGTAACTAGTGTACAAAGAACATGTGGTTAGAAGCATTTCATTCTTGTCGACCATAGGGTTTTGAACCTTGGCCTTCCATTCGTGGGGAATATGTAAGCAAGTAAGGGGAGGGGGGTGGGGGGAGGGGGACATGGTTAAATGCAAATGGGAAAACATTGGCCTTCTTTCTCCCTATTAAACAACAAAAGAGAGATTGTGAATCAACTTTGGATCAACTAGCAAAATTTGGATGTGCCACATGAATCATATAGGATTGGTCATTTCCTAGTGGGAGTGCATCCTTTGACGAGTACTCTCTTGTCTACTAGTGCTTCATGAATCTTAACATGTTTTGTTTGGTATTTTGAAAACACTAGGAGTCTCTTGCAATGCTATTGTTCTATTGAAAATGTATGTGAATAATGTTGAAATGATTATTTACTTGGTAACACATAGTACCTACTTGGGATAACTTTACTATTGCACATGGAAGGGATGGTGACCCATCAAGCACTTTGTTTTGTATCATTCCACTCTGAGCAACATGCTTTCTTTTTTATGCATAGTAAAACCAAGGGTGTGACCCAAGAAAATGTACTAGATGCAAAGCCTTTCACCAAAAAAAAAAAAAATCACTTTCCTATAAAGAAATAAGATGTGATTTTGAAAAGAAATAATGAAAAACAAGATTTTTCTTTTTTTTCCCCCATACTACCCATTGTCTTTTGTACTAAGAGTTTTGCAATTGATAGTTTTGTAGAGCTTTGGGTCTTGAGGTTTTGTTTCACTACGTTGAGTTTTGGGTTTGACATTTGTTGGCCAAAGGTGATGTTTGTTTTAGATCATGGCACTTCCCCCTCAATTGTCTTGAACAATTCCAAAGAAGTAGATATAGATACTCAATTTGAATTTACTACGATGGCCTTTTGTGGCATTGGACTAAACACATAACATTGTGTTGATATGGGTGAAATGCATTTGACAAAGCTTTGGTATAATACTTTATAATAAAGCCAAGCTTTCATCAATGTGATACAATGCAATATAAATAATCTACCTTCTTTAATGTATTTGATCAAGCATTGTCTATATTCAAATTAGAATAACTGAGTTGCTCCACACCTTTGATAAGTTTACATTTTTTTCAAAAGAAAGATGACAAAAATAAAGATAATTTGACACAAATACTATGACAAACAATAGTCTCTAGATTATATGCAAAATTTTAGTTTGTTACCCTTGACTAATGCCATTAAGTGTAGTTGAATATGACTCATGAAAGTAATTTCATTCTTGATCAAATCAGTGTTACAAACTTGCATGACTATTCCTAGCAATGTCATAAAAATGTAAGTCCACAACCATTTTGTGGCATAAATAAATGCAGCATATTAGAGAAATCCGCAAAGTCACCCTGTCTTTACCCTGTCTTTGGGCCTCCTTTCACCCCCTAACCCCTTTTTTAGTGGTATCCGAAAGTAAGGATATTTTATTAAATCTCAGTATGAAATGTTACAACTCAGTATGAAATGCTGAATCTCAGCATTTAATGCACAAGGTTCGAGAGGAATTATAGTAGCTGTACAGGTAGGAGCAGTAAAAATCTATGTAACAGCAGTGGAGGTGCTCAAAAAAGAAGAAAGACAAGGTGAAACTTAGGAAATTCCTGAGCTTCACCCCCCGTTGAATGCTAATGTACTTTTTTGCAGGTTTTTTTGGAATCTCACCCTGTGTATGACCAAACTCAGGTTACTGGTGTTGTCTTTTCCTGACCATGGATATCTCTATTGTGTGATTTTAGTTTCATATCTAAGAACATGTTTTCAATGGTTTCAATATCTACTAAATTTTTTTCCCCCAATATTTGGCTGGTGTGGATACCTTGCAACTGAGCCAAAGTTTGGAATTGACAATTGTAAACACATGTGAAGTCTCATGTTCTTGCCAAGGGTAGCCATAGTAAAATGAAATGAGAGGGTTTTGTTGGTAAATGATATTTTTTTTCTTAGAGGGCATGCATACAACAACATATTCCATTTTAAGGGCTTTAAATCTTCTTCAAGACAAACGCGAAGCAATCTCTTTCTCCAAAACCCATCTTCTATTTTGGTGCCCAACATATGTCCATTATTTTTTCTCTCCTTTTTTTAATTACCTATGTGGAATGGAATTGCTTTTAATATCAAAATTCCTAATTAATATTTTGTAGCTCCAACAACAAATTGAACAAACATGTTATTCACCATTGGTTTTGTTTCCCAGTTTGAATCATGTGTGAAAGCATATTTTTTCTTTTTATCTTACAAGTATTTTAGCCCAAAAAATAACAAGCACACATTTTGGAATATCATTTGTGAATTGCCAATTAATTTTTTGTCATGCCAGTTTAGAGGAGTAACACCTAGTGAAGCCAGCAGTTTTTTTTTAGTGGTGAAATTTTGCATGTTTTTGACCTGAAAAAAAACCTTTCTACCTCCCTGCCCTAAATCAGGGCCGTTATTTTGTCCAAATCACTGCCATCCAATGTCCCTTTAGAAAAGAAAAGGGCTACATTTTCTATCAACAACAAAAATGGTTGTCAGATTGTACAATGCAAGAGGACCACAAGATGTGACCTTTCAAAAGAGGCACATCAAAAGTTGCCATTGCGCTATTACAAGTGCTTTTGTGTTCGTGAGGTTTTATAAAACAGAGTTGTAATGTTGCTGCTCCCTTTTTTATCAACTCCGCCACAATGTTGCCTCCAATTTTGACCTGTTTCAACAAGATGTCACCTCTACTTGTTTAGGTCTTACTTTTTTTACCGGCAGCTCCTAAGCATCAATGGTTTGAACTTTATAGCTGCCATTGGAGCACAACAGCTACTACACAAGGACCACAAGTTCTAGAGTTTTAAGATGAGCAGAAAATCTTCCTTGCCATTTGAGTTTGTTTTTGTTGCTTTCCTATTATTAAAGCCAAGATCTTGTATAAGCTTATTGCTTAAGTAGTTTGGGTTTAGAGTTTGCAGTTTAGATGTTGTAGACTTGGAAAATCAAGCTTTAGGTTTAGTGATTATTTGGTTTTTTGTTGTTGAAGCCGGGAATTGGCATATTGCATTAAGCTTGCTACTTAAGTAGGTTGTGTTTAGAATTTGCAATTTGGACGTTGCAAACTTATGAGAATTAAGCTTCAATTTTAGTGACTGTTGCAAGGACTTTGGACCAATGAGCATTGTTTGCAATTTTGTGTTACTTGAATGTGTCAACGAAAACAATCTAAATTTTCCACCTTTGTCATGGGTGATTTGCATACTCAGGTACTAAGCTAAAAATATTTAACCTTTGTGCAAACTGAAAGGGTTTTCAATGTTCATCGACATCTTCTTAAACTCTTGGAGTTTTAAGTTTGTTTTAGGTTTTTGGATCCCTAAACCTTTGAACTTGAATTGTTTTGGTTTTCATATTATTTATTTTATTTTTATTTTTTTGGTTTGTTTTTTGTTCACATCTTGTGGATTTGTCAGCTAGTTTTCTTAGACACCATCTCTAATGGCTCCACTAAAACCTCTTACAAATTTTAAGTTCAAGCACATTTTTTCTCTAGTTCCTGTTAATCCTTCTTCTAGCTCCAAGTTTATTGTGGCAAAAACAAGTATTTTGTTGCCCCCCTCCCTAGAATTACAAGATGTAGTAGCAAATCCTTATTTACAACTAGTGCTTCTACCGTAGGCACTATTGCTGGTGCTAAAGAACCTATTTCACTTAATTTTGACCCTATTGTTCAAAAGCCAAAGAAAGCCAAGAAGGTTTAATGGGAATTTAATAGAATGTTTCAAAATATTTGGGCTACAAAATTGCCTTCAACAAAGGTAGTGATGGAACCCAAAAAACGGCAAGTTAAAATTAACGGCAAGTTTTATTAACCATGGCAATTAAACCTAAACCAATAAAACTTTGTGAAGTTATATATTGTACCACCATTGACCAACTCCTCCAAGGTCTCCATGGTGAAGTGTAAGGTTTGTAGTTCTATTGAGAAAAAAGACAAGTTGTTTGTCTCAAAGTTTGATAGCTTACATAAACATGTTGGATGACGAAAGGTTATTGTTGCAAAGCCCAATGTGAAGGTGGGAAAGTATTTTATGAATTTGAATAGCTAGCATGCTAAAAGAAAACAATAGTTTGCTATAATGCATGCAAAAGGTTCTGTAATTGACCAAGTTAATGCTAGTTTGCACATTAAAAAGAAGCAAAAGTTTTTGCAATTTGTGACAATTTTCCACCTTCTATAGCAAGACACCCACTTACGAATTATGAGAGCATGCAGCAATTGTTTGTTTTTGTCAAAGTGTCAAATAATTCGCAACCCCATTGGAGTGATTCAAGTGTTTAAATCATGGCTAAATGCATGCACAAGATTGTGCTCATAAACACACGAATGGTTGTTTAAAAAGCAAGGCTCATTTTTATCTATGTTGATGAGGTTACCATTATGGACTTCCAATCTTGGTTGGGTTTTCATGTGTACTTTGTTGTTAGCTGGAAGCACAACCTTGTTTTATTAACCTTGGAACATTTGATCAATGATGGTAATATAGATTATTTCACAAAGGTTATAATGGATAGTGTGCTTCAATATGGGGGTTTGTTATAATCTGACCTTACTTCAAAATTCATAAATTTTGGTGCAAATGGAATTTGAGTTTTCCAAGGTGTAATAAGTGGTGTTACAACACAATTGAAGGAGAAATTTGCCCCCTACATGCTAGGGGTACATTGTGTTGCACACTAAACAAACCTGGCAGTACAAACATTATTAAAACAACCTTTGGTGTTTAAGATTGAAACAATGTTACAATCAATCTACACCTATTATTCCCTATCTCCTAAATGACATCTAGATAGATGTGAGCTTGGAGAATTTTTGGAGCAAAAGGCCTTGAAGATTCTTTGCAACATGAAGACACATTGGATTTCAATGCTCTCACCTGCAAAGTAGATTTTGACGAAATACAAAACAATTATGATTCAGATGTTTAATGAACAAGCATCCGATGACATAATTAAGGTAGGTTTGGAAAGATGTAGATGCATAGTAGACATGAAAATAATACAACAAAGCCCTACAACAAAGCCCTAAACCATAAACCATGTTTTAGTAGATGCATTTGTTCTTGCCACATCTTTGCATTTTCTAGTTTTTGTATTTTAGTTCACTTGCTGATGTTTGCAGTTTTGGTATTTTTTGAATTTGTTTGGTGGCTATATGCACTAGAGTTTTGACATTGTTGGTAATTGGTGTGTTTTTTGTGTAAAACTAATCTTTTCTTTTTTTTTTACAGGGAGTTTTTTGCTACAATGGGCAAGGTCCATTTGGATCAAGGTTCAACTCCCCTAAGAGATGTTATTTGTAATTAATTTAACTTGACATGACTTGCAATTATTTGAATTATCAAAGATTTTGGTGGCCCCAATGCTATTGCATTTTGCACTTGGTTGCCAATAACTTTGCATTTGATTCATTGTAATAACCTGTAGAAATTGAAAAGCATAATGACTTTATTGCCAACAACCATTTACAAAAAACATGGCCTATAGCCAAGTTTTTACTAAAAACTTTGACACTTAACTTCAACAATCTAGGTTTAAATTTGAAAGGTTGCCACTTGTTAACCATGGGTTGGCAAAACTTAGCCACTTAGGTCTACTTTAAAATTCCACATAAAAGTCGTTTAATGAAACTTTTTGAAAACATGGTGGGTCCATTCACAATTGGGATACTAAAAAGGAATGTCTATGTGAAAAAGGACTGCAAAAGAAAACTTTGGATTTTTGTTTATCTTACATTATTATAATTGTAGTGGATTGTTGTATGTCAATAGATAAAATGATGTCTTCTTAAATTCATAAAACTATTTAAAAATAATTTGGATACTATGTTAATGTCCTTTTGAGTCTTGTAAATTAAAGGAATCAAATGTTTAAAGTACATTTTTTATAAAGTAATCAAAAGGAAGGCATAAAATTATACAATTAATTTCAAATTTTTTCTACAACAAAAACATGCCCCTTTCTATGAAAGTACATGTTCACTGGATGAACTTGATGAAAAACCAAATCATTCAAAATTTTCAAAGTTTTGAAATTTTGAAAGAAAGGGCTATAACACAAAGGATTCATTTGATAAAATAATTATGTTCAATGGGTTCAAAATGTCTAGCTTTAAATGTAGTTCACATGTGAAGGAAATAAACATGTCAAAAAACATGTTTGGTTGTCCATTGAAATTCATTCGGGGTTTTCTGGGATTTTTTGCACTTTTGGCATTAAACTAAAATTATCATACACAATTATGTATGATTGTGAAAAATCACCATTACATATGAATTATCTTATATTGGACTATTCAATTTTTTTCACTTAAATTTGTTTCATATAAATGTTATTTGTAAAAAATAGATTTTAAAAGTCCTTAACTCCTTTTTTCCTTTTTTGGTACCCCAACTATGAATGGACCCTAGTATCAATTGGATTTGAAACACTAATAATAACAATAATTTTCATTTTTCATGTAAGCAAATAATTTTAAATTTATTTTTAAAAAATTAAAATAGACCCTATAATTATTTAATCAGCACATTTAATGTGAAGAGTATTCATTAATGTGACCCAATTTTGCAAACAACAGTTACAAAAGTAGCTCTAGAGTGGACTAGTCACTAGCCACAATCCTAGGTGGAAAGGGATGTTATTCAATAGCAAAAACCTTAGGGTCTTACTAAGGTCCTTGTTAGATTGTATTAGGGCCTTATATGTTTTATATGGTTGTAATCAAGGTGTTATCCAAATGACAAGTTCTCCAAGTAGGAAAAAGGCCTACCTTGCAAACCTTACAAGTATAGGTGAAAGGTCTATATTGAAACCCCCCACCAATATATTTAGTTAAACTATTATTCAAACATTTCAAATCCTGAAAAAAGAAAAACCATGTATATAAAAATCAAGGATGGGAACCTATCCATCAAAAATACAAGGCAAATGAAAGCACAAATAGATGCAACCCAAAGATAAAACAAAAATAAACAATCAACAAAAAATAAGGAAAAAACCTTATGTAAATAGGACCCATGGTTAAAAAATGACAATCAATAATAACAAAGAAGACCTAAAATGAAAAGGCTATCGTCTGCCACAAATTAGCTAGTGATGGAGGTGCACTAACTATGATGTGTAGAAGAAATGAAGAACCCTAACCAAGTGCAGCAATTTGTTAAAGAATCATTATGGCTTATGCACACTACAGGGCTATGGACACACACAATTGATAGTGAAAAGCAAACATCGAGGGGATTAAAAACTTGTGATGACGTGCGATAATGGTCTATGCATAAGCAATAAAAAATGAATCAAAATAAGAATGAAGACACCCATACGTCTTAATAGCAAAGGGAATGAAATCATTGCCTAGTGTTTGTTCAACATAGGATTATGTCTTCTTTTGAGTAGCCATTGTCATTGCATGTGTTGTCATCATCAATGTCCATTACACCATATCTATGCCAATTGGGTCAACAATGATAACATCCATCAAAGTTCAAAAATCGTCTCTAGTGATAAGGATATCCACTCATTGTTGGGTGTAGTAAGGGAAAAGGTGGGAGACTTCCCTCTGAACATGTGTTCCATTCTTTAAAGCAATAGTTGCAACAGTATCCCGAAGTGTGTCATGGGTTACTATATGTTCATTCCCACAAGAGCATCGAAGCAAATGGGTACTTAGATTGTTAATGGTATACCACACTAACATCATGAAAGGTGGGCAATTATAGGATGTGGCAAGCCAAGATGGTTGTAGTGTTGTAAGAAAGTGGGCTGATGATAAACGAAATGTTGGTGTGGTAGGATGAACTAATAACCAAACACCTACCCTTGGACCTGCACATGAACAAAAACGTGCTCATGCAATATCCAAAGGAATGTCTACTAAAGCAAAGCAAACTCTTGTTCATGTAAGTGATCCGCCAAAGAAGCCTACAACTAGGGAAAGATCAAACCATCAGGCTGTCAAAGGGTTGGACTTGAAAATGGACAACATGGGGTAACATGGCTAGAACATCTCATAGTGCCATCTGGAATGGGGAAGTGCTAATCTCAACATGCGCTATTGCATATAAAAGAATGGGGCAATCATCTTACTGGAAACAAGTGACAAGTGTAGGAATGATCAGTGCCCAACACCCCAAGAATGCGAGGGCAACAATTTGAACCATGGAAAAGAAGCTGAGCCCACTTGAAGAAGCAAGAAGAATTGTTTGACAACAAACTAGGTGATCGATAGAATTGCCAAAAGATCCTACACCAAATAACTTTTCCGATGTAGTTATGGTACGAATATTGAACTTAACATAATGTTGCAAAATACCTGGAAATGGGAACACTACACGAAACAAATAGCCTAAGCGTTGGGTGTAACACAACGAAAGCATCGCAAAAGCTGTCAAAGGATCTACAAACATAGGGAGATTAAATATCATCCCAAGATCCTCATAAAATACCTTAGTCACAAATGGTTCAACAAATGATGTGCATCCCACCAATGCACCCAAAATATGAAAACTTGAATAAAAAATAAGAAAGCCAAGAGGAAGTGATATAAAATGGTCTAACTTCTAAAGAGACCAAGCTACACACTTCGCTGGTTACATTGAAAGCCCTAATGTTGATAATTCTTCCTATAATCATAAAGCCTACTATATGTGTATCATCTATCAAGGAAGGGAAAACACAAGTAGGGTGGGCTGAAAAGGTTTCAAGATAGGTAGACCCTTCTCCCACTTAAAAACAAAAGAGCCCTTCATAGCTTAATATGTATTCTTAAAATAGATGGTGGTATGTGGCCCTCTAATTAATTGAAATTAAAATACTTTCATATGGTTCAACATTTTAGTTTTGAATAATTATTTTACTTTGAAAATTCAATTTCAAAAAAATACTATTTCAGAATTTTTAAAAGAATTTTTACTTTCTTTTACAAATTTTTATTTTTATCTTTGAAAAAATTAATTTTTTCAAATTTTAATCTTTTTGAAAAGAAGAGAATTAGTTGTGTCAAACATGCCATGGGACTATAATATCACATTCAAAACAGTGAGCGAGCCAATTAGTGTACAAGTTAAGCTCTCCCCATCTGAACCCATAACCATGAAGTATTGAACAGTATACCCACCAGTATGGGTCGGCACCCAGTTGCTTGGCAGGGTAGAACCGCCAGGTCTCAGTAGTGAAAACTGAACCAGCACCAGGTCTGAGTTTTTGAACTGGTTCCACTAAACCATAGTTGAAGCCTGTTATGAACCCGAACCCCAGTTCTATTTATATGTGGAACGGGAACTGAACAAGAGATTTTTGAAAAACTCTAGTTACACTAGTATGTATGTAATATGTACATACCAAATACAATCTCTCCATACAAAATAAGCAAAAACATTACTGGATTCCAAGGTTTTGGAGATTTTAAGATTTTTGATACCTGGTTTTTGATCATTCAGCATTATATATGTCAATGTCAAATTTAATTTAATTAATATATATTTCATGGACATGCAAAGAAGCATGTTAATTTATTTGTTCATATCCATGTTGGTGGACAGGGGAAAAAACCCAGGTATTTATAAAATCAAAGTAGTTATGAAGGAAAAAAAAATGAAAAAGTTAGGCTTGAAAATGAAGTAATTATTTCTGAAATTGTCTTTGGAATGGTCCATGGATGACCATACAAAGGATTCCAAAAAAATCCCCCATATACCAGTTCCCATTACTCATCACTGGAATTATTTATAAAAATGTTGAAATTTTTGAAAAAGGAAAAACTTTCTTCAAAGAACAAAATGTAGGGAAGGAAAAAATGGAGAATCTTTAATTAATTATTTATTTATTCGACAGACATGTGTTGACGCTGGCCCTGTACTAGTGTACCTAAAAAACGCAACAAGGTCCCCAAGATAGGCCTAAGGTACCCTTCCTTCTCCAGCTAAGGACATTTAGTAGGTAAGATTAAAAAAATTTACTGTAGGAAAAAGAATTTCAAATGACTGACGTATCAGGCACACCTTTTGAAAGGAGATTTTCAAATCTACCCACCAACGGCTCCTTCTTCTTGACCCCCAAGCAGATTTTTAGGGTTAGGGTTTGGAGCTCCACATAGCTTAACCTTTTGTGGCAGAGAAAAACTCTGGATTTGTTGCGGTGCAAAGATGAGCACAGCGCAAGAAGAGAAGAGAAGAGAAGACAGAAAGTTTTCTGTTTGATTTACCATTCGTGATACTTCTTCATTGAATGTGTTTTTTCTTGTTTTTTTGTTTGTTGCAATTCCATTAAGAGAGAAGTTGATTCTTTCTTTTTTGCTTTTAAAATTTTGCAAACAAGTTAGTTCTCTCTCTCTCACTGGTATGTACTTTTGTTTCCAATCCATCGCGTCCTTCGCTTTTTTGTGCAGCAATTTCTGCTGCTTTGAATTGTCTTGGTGCAGTACATTAGAGATGTGTTGTTTCTGAATATGGCCTACTATTGTTGTCAAGACTTCAAGCCATTTGCAGAACAAGCTAGAGGAGCACATGGTTTTTGCACAACAAGTTGGTTTACTTGCGTCTCTTTCTTGTGAATTGATCACAAGATGCAGTTTCTCTAGTTAAGGAGAACTGGAGAATCTCTCTCTTGGCCGGGAAGTTCGTTCCGGTGATCTTCATTCTCGAATCATTATTGAAAAGGAGATCGGTCCTGTGATAGGCAGGTTCTTGCCCCCTCCTTTCAAGTAAGGCTAAGTTGTTGTTGCAACGGGTCTCGCCTGGGCGCGGGAGAGAAGAGGGAATGGGGCTGAGGAACAAAGAAGTGCCAATGCTGGGGTTGCTGTTGATGGCTTTGCTGTTAGCGAGAAGCACAGAGGCGCGGGAGTATTGCGGCTCCATATCGCAGTTTCTTCCCTGTATGCCTGCTGTGCGACTTGATAACCGAATGATGACTCCTAGTGTGCAGTGCTGTGGGCTTGTGAGAAGAGTCAGCTCTACCTGTCTCTGCGCTGCTCTCACCTCCTCAATTCCGGGGTTTCCAGTCGATTTCAACTTGGGCCTCACCCTCCCTCGCAAATGTGGCCGCTATGTTCCGCGAGGTCAGAAATGTGCTGGTGAGTTCTCTTGCTTTTGGAAGACGACTTAGGGTTTGAAGGGGTCTGCGCCTGACCTTAAGAATGTGGATATAGTACTGCGATTTGCCCAGGAGCAAGCAAACCCTTGACCAGCTGAATTCCGCACAGCCATTGCTGGCCATATGAAAAAGCTCGCCACAATAGTCCACGTTCTCAAGATGCTCTGGAAGGTCCAGAGCCTGATCTTCAGAATGTAAAAACTCGCCAGAACAATGCTGCAAGTCTCTGTACAAAAGTTATCTTGCATGTCTGCTGATTGGCACAACCCAAAAAGCTCAGCAGAAGAATGCTGCAGTTCCAGTCTCTGCAGAAAAGTTATCTTGCATGCCTGTCTCATTGAATGGTTGGCTTGAAGACTAACTTCTTTCTCTTGTTGAGAGAGAACCAACACTGCATGTTGGGCTGTATTTTAGAGTCTTCCATGCACAGTTGTCTACTGAAGGTAGTAGAGTTCAGTTGCTAATGTGCAACACCTTGATGTTGTGCAGGTGTTCTGGTTCCTCGAGGTAATCTGAATTGAATTGTACCAGAGATGGTGCAGAAAATAGTATATTGTTCATGCACTCAGCTGCCTCTGAAGTGACCTACTACCTCCACTGTAGCAGGTTTTTGAGGTAACCTTGGTTTTCAACCTATGTGAGAAGGAGAGGAGATTGTGGACCTAATCTTCTGTCTTGATCAAGCTTGAAAAGCATCAGCCATTCTCAGGCATTCTTATGCAGGGTTGTTTTTGTTTTCCTCTGCACATTTCAGCTACACTCAATCTGTTGGGCTATTGTCCACTTTGTAACTCCAGTTTGCTGCAGATTTTTGAAGCACTGGCTCAATAACATCATCTTTTTAATCCCAAATTGGGTAAGTTTGCTTGCAATTTGTTAAAGTGCTGGTGGTGTCCACATGGCTGAATTTCAATTTGCAACTCATCAATATCATCAAACTCCAACATTTTCAAGGAACCAAACCCTGTGTCCATGTATGCTGCTGCTAGATCCTCACTGCTGTGCTAATAAATAGCTGTTTTTCCAGGTGTGCCTTATAAAAATAGCTGTGCTTTATATGCATTGTTCAAAATGTCTGCAGCTGCCATTTCCTTTCTACGACTTTTGCCCCAGTTGTATGGCATTTTACATGCAAGCTTGTGAAATGTTCCATCAGCTAATTTAGGTACACCCCTTACCAACACTTTGCAGCCCAATTGTGCCTTCAAAGTTTGGAACTGACATCACTAGCGGTTGAGGGTTTAGGGTTTAGTGTGTCATATGTCACCCTAAAACTGCAGTGGTAGCATTATGTAGTAGTTTGATCCAAAAAAGAGCATAATGCTAGCACTGCAGTTTTATGCCAGAGCAAAGCTAGTATATCACCTCCCCTAGTCATATGCATAATTTACTAGCATGTTTGATTATAAAATTTGCCCTATTTATGGAACATTTCAGTCTCATGCCAAATTCAAGATGCACAAACAAATAAGAAAATAAAAAAGTAGTAATCCTCTCTGCCTCTGAAGTGCAGAAGTGGAAACATAAAAGAGATGGGAATGGAATGGAGTGGGTGAAAGTGGCATGGGCATTTTGCATATGTTGTGAATTAAAATACATACCACTGTCTCTGACACACTGCTGCAACACCTCAGGCTTACTCAAGTAAGGTGCTCCACCCAATGATGCAGCAAGCTGCAAGGCTGGATTTGACTTCACAGTCACAAATGCCTCCTCCTGTAGTTGCAGCTCCTCAAGCAAATCCCTGTGGCACTGAAGAAGTTGTTGAGTGTGCAGGTGCACTTGCTATTTTGCAAATCGACAATTGCCATCAGTGCACTAATGACTGCTTGTGGCATTTGCAGTGTGCTAGTAACAGGAGGAGGTTCCTGCATACCTAGACTCTCAGATATAGCCGTATTACTACCCATCAACTGCCCACTGAGTGGATGTTCATCTTGCCTACCACCATCAATTTGTTTAGCTTCACACAGGCCCTTTGAAGGGCGATTACTCCTTTTACAGTCAATTTGACTAGTGCTACTGTGGCCCTGGTGATGATCAATTCTTTTGTCAGTCTATTCTATTATCCTGGTTCACATCACCAAGTAGTGAGCAACTAGCTCTACCTATATAAAGTACAGGATTCATCTTAGAAAGTCCTTCATTCCTCCTCAGTTCTTGGACACTGTGCAGTTGTTGAAAGTTCTGTAGCTGAACAGGAAGAGCCCCCACTACTTGCTCCCCTTCTGACTGCTACATATCTTGAGCAAAACAGTCACTTATACAGAGCCTTAGTCTCTGCATAGCATGTGATCTTGACTCCCTTTCACTAGGTTTTGTCAAGGTGGCTAGCAGCACCCAATTCAACATATTCCACAATCATGTATTGCCTGACTATTTTGCAAGAGTCCACCAAGAACCCTTCTGGCCATTAGGCATCATGAAGGGAGGATGTATGCTTCCAAGTGCACAAGAAAGAGTTCCAGAATGCTTTTCATAACCATTGGTCAGTGTTGTAGAGGGAGCTGATGATGATGGACATAGAGGTCACTACAAGGGGACTTGATCACTAAAGATGTGCACAATATACTCTGTGGGGCAACATTCAGTGATGGCTGAGAGAGGAGAGACAAACCAAACAACTTCACCTCACCAGGTTGTATTTGCTGCTGAGCATCTGCAGATGAGCATGGTGATAGTCCATGAAGTTGCATTACCTGCTGTTGCTGCCCTAATAAAGCCTGTTGCATAACTGTATTCAGCTGGTTCTGTAGCTCATCCTGACAAAGGTGTTGGAGCTTGCCTTCCCCCAATTCCACCGTCCTCACTTGCTGGTTTCTACATTCTACTACACAGCTGGGAGTTGAAGGCTCAAAAGATCCCCTGAGCAATGCCTGTGGTTGGCCATGCTATTGGTCATGGGGCTGATGTAACCATCCTTGCAGCAGCTGCTGCTGCAAAGTAGTTTGTGCAAGAGATCTTTGCTGCTGCTGTTGCAAGACAATTTTTGTTAGATGTCTTCTTCGTTGCTGTACAAGAGGTTGGCAATTCCTTGATGTAATTTGGATTTCCCACTTCCTTGTAGGAGAGGCAGGTGCAGAGACACATGCTAGTGTTGCTGCACGGGGTATAAACTTGAGCAGATGCAGCCTGGGCCTGCACTCGGGCTTGGACTCAGGCCATGACCAGGACCTGAGCCTGTGCTTGTGCTTGGGCTTGGACATGGATTGGATCCTGCTGTTGCTGCAGCTGTTCATGCTGGTGATATTGTTGAACAGCTAGCTGCAATTGTAAATACATGGTGGGTGCAAGCATCACTTTCCAGCAACCTGAATTCCTAACTACAAATCCCCTTGATAGGGCCTGTTTCTTAATGCCACAAGAGGAAACAAGAGACAAACCTTTCCAAGACACCAACAATCCCAAAACAAGATCTCTTTCATAGGAACTCAAAAAATTAGTACACTTTTATGTGTACAAAGGTATATAAGATCAGGAAGGGTTCCTTCCATAACAAAATCCTCTCAAAGGTCATAAATCCCTGGATGTGAACTGTATGCAAATATAATTTGTTCTTATTGACAATGAAGATGCCTCTGTTGCTGAGTGGCAACCTGCTGTGGAGGATTCTTTTCTTGCTGTC
>Ga0209611_10003892_pt1 | contig 25663 bp, 10 predicted proteins | sample S1TSphgellanicum_3_FD_187693 | JGI IMG/M metagenome (GOLD analysis project Ga0209611, IMG submission 187693) | Host-associated microbial communities from peat moss isolated from Minnesota, USA - S1T2_Fc - Sphagnum magellanicum MG (SPAdes) (version 2) | ecosystem: Host-associated > Plants > Peat...
AAAACAGTAAATAAAAGTAAACTTGGATGTGAAAAATAATTGTGCAGGGCAACATACTGAGCACCATTGGAGATGCTCTAACTGCTTTAGTCAGCATTCGTAAATAAGAGCCTCTTCACCAAAAGATCACTCTAAATTTTCTTTTTCTTCCCGATGAGAAGGAAAACTGAGCCAAAGTGACGATGATCCTTAAGAACATTCAACCAAATTTGGCTATAAACAACATATGAAAATAAAAAATAGTGAATCATACTTCTATATCATTGGGAAACTAATCATGTATATTAATTTATTTGGTCTGTCTGTGACACAGTGGATGGACAGTGGCCATGGACAATTATTTGAAAAGAAAAGTTTTTTTAAAAAACCAAAAACATCAACCAAACATTGTTCAAATAACACACCTATGCATTATGCACAGGGTTCACACTAGTGGAATCTAATTAGAATGTGGCAATGAAAAACCTGAAAAATCACTTAATTTTGATCACTACCCTTAGTCATTTAGTACATTATAATTCTAGAAAGTGATACATTGCCCCTTTCATATTGGGGTTCACCTTCAAGCTTCTGCTTGTTATTTCCTTCTTGTCTATTTAGCATATATTTTAAATAAGGGAATTTGTTTTTCAAACCCCTTAACTAAAATCGTAATCTGATTACTTCTATTTATTATTTCTGTTTTGTAAAGTTTTTTTTTTTAATGATGTCATTTACTAAGTCAAAGGTGATTTTTTTTCTCTCGTTTATAAAAATAATTATGGGCGCTCGTTTTATGCCCCTTGCCAATGATTGTTTCAAAATTTAAATTCATATTTCACACCAATAGCAAACTAGCATAATTTCATCAATGAAATAAAATAATGAAGGTTCTTTGTTCAATTTTGTGATATCAAAATTTTCCCAAAAACTTAGTAAAATTAGAGGTATTTGCACTAGAAGAACCGAATTTTCCAGTTTTTTGGGTTGGGAAAACAGAATTTGTTGAAGAAATCCACTGAAATTTGTAACTAATGAAATTGATTAAAAGAAGATGAGGTTAACTCAAGATGAGGATTATTGAAAATATAAAATTACAAATAATTTTATGAAAAAATAAAGATATGTCTTGTACGTGCCTTCGGTCCTTCATAGATGCAGAAGAGTTGTGATGGAAGAATTAGGGTTTCCAAGATCAGACAACAGGCTTTTTTTTCAGCCAGATTGAGGTACTCTTTGCTTGCAGCAGTGCTTTTAATGTCCAATTTCTTAAGGAATTTTTTTCTCTGGTCACGGGATTAGGTGAAGGAGGAGATGCACAATCACTCATTGCACATAGTCTCTGTAGCATAGATGGAGTTTTGTGAAGTTTATAATGCTCCATGATCAGTGACTAGGGTTTTGTGAGACTTGCAATAACTCAGGAATCAGCAGCATATGGATGATTCCACATGAGATCTTACTTTCCAGAGGCATGGCCATGTCTTTCACTGCTAGGGGTGGCAGTTTCTACAGCATAGTCAACATTAATGTAGGTTCTCCCTAGAAGTAGTTCAATTGATGGAGTTGCGGGAATACATCTTGGACCAGGCTTTGTTTTGAGAGCATGGTGTGGATCGCAAGATCCAGTTTCATTAAACTGAAGAGCAGCTTCACTTCCTGGATCATGGCTATGCAGTTTCTGTAATTTCAGAACTGCTTCAAGACTTTGATTTTTGTGGTTCTGAAAGTCATACATATTTGTCGTCTCCAGGACTTAGTCCATTCGACATTGTTGTTTGTTTGGTTTTTTCATATCAGGAGGTTATCACCCCGTAATATCCTTGGTGTCCATTTTTAATCATCTTTGAGTTGAGTAGGAGAATCCAAAGTCTTTATGTTCAGAATTGAAGTACTCCAGTATGGCCTTGTTCATCAATAGTGATGCATTGACATCTCTCAGGACACCAAGGTGTTTGCAGTAAGTTCATAAGTTGTGTTCTTTTGCTAACAGATGCACTTCATCTTGACATTTCATAGCTGGCTGATGATTTTGAGAAATCCTGAGCTTAGTACTGGAGCTTTACTGCTCCAGTTCTTTTGCATCCATCTTCCTTGATATTTGCAATACTGAAAATTCTAAGTCAGTGAACTCTGTGCCATCTTGCAAGTCTCCTCTGATTTTTAGTCATGACAATGGACATGTAATTTGATGAGCTAAAAAGTTGTAACTAACTGAATGGATGGGTTGGCATGGCATGATTAGCCAACTTGGGTGATGATGACAATGACATTCAGGCTTGTGTGTGAGTTGAGAAGAGCAAGGTACTTTGACTTCTTCTGGAGTAGTAGCAAACATATTAGGCTATCATATTAGCTCCTGAGATTCTGTCCACATGATCTGTTGCAAAAAGCTATTCTTGAGCAATTGTACCAAGCTGCACATGTGGTACAATGGGGTTGATCCAACAAAAGTGTGGATGGCACAATCAAATGTACACAATGGTCATATTGATGGCAGCTACAATAGCTGTACAAGCAAGCAGAGTTCGACTCCAGAGTTGGAGAATGCAAACTAGTTAGTTCAACTGTATGTTGCCCTGCAACAATTGTGCATTCTTATGGATGTTAGGATAGGGTGGTAGGATTCTGTAGGATGTTTACTTACTGTTTATTTGCACTGTATACAGGTGCATGCTCGGCAGATGTTCTAGATGCAGTTGTAATATGTGTTGAGGAAAGTTATTCAAGTACAGAGTTGGCAATACTGTGTGAGACCAAACTTTACCACCTCGTCTCTTTCCCTATCTCTGTATGTGCAAGTTCCTGTTGAACCTTCACAAAAGAATTGTTGTCGGAGATATCAACTAAGCTAAAGTGGTGGAGGGACTAGGTAAGGGCGGTGCTTCTATTTTGAGGATTCAAAATAGAAATACTGCTAGGAAATGATGATGCCAGATTGTGATCATGAGGCATCCAAGGAGCTGAATTGCAGCCTTTGGGTGAGAGGTTTAGGGTTTACATATCCATGGGGACTCCAGGATGATAGACCCTGGCAACACATTATGCATACACTTCAGGTGCAGCATGATGCTTTGTGTTTTGCAATTAGCACAGAAATGGAGGTTCAAGATTGCGATGAGCTCGAGGGATGATGACTTAGTGGTACAGCCCATCTGGGACCCTGAGACCTCAAAACAGGTTCTGGGTTCAAACCCACTTGTGTGCAAGTGAAAGCCCTGTTGGCCCTCTGCCACTGAGCTTGGCTTGGGGACACCAACAACTATGGACTAGGTAACTGGCAAGAGCTGGCTGGTTACTGGGAATAATTGAGGCGTGGTAGTGCTGCGCCTATTCCCGGTAACTGGTCAGCTCAATCTGGTTACCAGTCATAACCAGTTAATTGGGGTCAGTGAGATGAACGGCTCCTTCTTCCTTTTACCAGTTTTACTAATAATTTGGTTTCTGCATGCAGATGAAATGTACCTTTCTATCCACATTCTTGGCAGGTTATGGATATAAAGTGGAAACTGTGAGTAGGCAGTTGGATGCGTGAAATAACTTGAGAGTGGATGTCCAGTGAAAGACACATCATTGAGACAACAACTCATAAACTGCACATCAGACTCTTTATTTGCATTTGAAGGTTCGATTATACCGATGGATGCATCCCTTGATGTACTTAAAATGCAATGAATGGGCACATCAAAACATTAGATAAATAAGAAAGTCTTTTCAAGGATAAATATTTGTGCAATTATGGTATAAATGAATGATTTACAACTTGTGTTCATTCCAAAAATCTAATGTAATAGTCTTGATCTCTTACAATTAATTACTTGTGTGTAGTCCAATATGGTGAAGCAATGGTGATTCTTTCTCTCAAATTGGTGATCTACATGGAAATATTTAAAAGTGCTACAGCATTCATTGTCAGTCCGTTTACTTTAAGCCTGTGTGTGGACAATAGTAACTGCATGTTTCCAACTGTAATTTAATTGTTTAAAATGAATCTATAAATCAAAAGAGGTGTTTCTTTTGTTTGAGATCATACTTTAACCTTCCCAAACCATGGAGCTTTTTGTTGTGCTTTTGGTATTATGAGAAAGCCCCTGATGAGGTGATGTGCATGCTAGACAATTAACAATTTTTTTGGGAGACATTATTTTTTAATTAATAAAATAAACAAGTAAAACAGGATGTTATATAGTGATTGTTGATTCTGATTTATGATTTAATTAGTTTCATAATAAGGTTATTTTTATTCTGAAAATAAATTTATATCCAATATAAGGTATGCATTAATACTCAATATTTTTTTAATTAAAAATATATAACATATGTATTAAAGATTTTATGTTCTAATTTATAGTAGATTCAATTTGTAAGTTAGTAAGCGAACTAGTATGAGTAATTAGTGCAATTAATATTAATAAGTTCAATTCAATTAATAGGCTAATTAATGAACTAATATTAAGAAGTGAACCAATCGTCATTTACATAGAAAACTTGACTATAGGAAATCCAAGCATGACTTATTTTTGAGAAAATAGATCATATGTTCATTGAATTTGTCTTCTTTTTTTTTAATAAATGAAATGTAATGATTGTTGGCTCAAAACATCATATCTATATGATTTTTTCGGGGGCATGAATTACAATTTTTCCATCCAAGGGAATAAATGGTTGTATATTTTTCAATACATCATCTAAACCATTCAAAAATGAAAATTATAATGTGTTCCTTATTTTTTATCAAGTATTCGAACAAAAAAATTAAATATTTATAAAATATCAAAATTTGATGCAAAAAAATATGTAATTAAAGTTATGGTGGCTTACATGTGTATATATTTAGAAACTAGGTAATAATAGAATGAAGGAAAAAATTCCTTCATTTAATACCCCAAACAATAACTTTTTTTTATGCAAATCATGTAAACTTAACATTTAGTGTCCCCATTAAATACCCCAAACAATAACTTTTTTGATGCATGTCATGTAAATTTAACATTTAGTGTCACCACCCACCTCCCCCCAACAATTTTTGGACCAACAAAGCAAAAGTTCTTGAATTTAAAGTTATTTTGCAATTACAATTCAATTAAAATTTATAAAATTGATTTTTTTCATAATTATGATTTTTTTTTAAATCATATTTTTAAAACCCTAAAAGAAGTTCTTTAGAAAGTTGTATCCTTTAAAGGGCTAATGATGATCACACTTGGGTATATTTTCAAACCAATTATTTATATAGCAATTGTTATGGCCATTTAAAAAGCTAGAAATCAAATTGTCAAGGTGATTCATTATCATTTAAATAACATTTTGAGGAATCAAATCACCACTTATTGAGTAACGTATATGTTCATTGAGTTTTTTTTTCAAAAAAAATTAATTATTTTTTTAATGCTTTCAATTCAATGATGAAACTAGAAAAGTTATGAGCTTTTGAAGCTATGAGACTTATAATTTCACAATCTCAAAACTTTCATTAAAAAGTTTTGGGAAAAATTGTTAATCTAATATAACTTTCGCAAGGAATTGCAAAAGTATAATATAAAGAGGAAGATGATTTTTTCTCCAAAGTCCAAAGTCATCATAATTGTTGTGAATCCAAGTTAGTCCATTGTTTGTCCATGCATCATTTTGATTCCAAAATGTTCTAACCATTTCCTGTTTAATTTCTATAATTTAACACATCTATATGTTTAATTTAATAGGTTGTCTTAGTCCATACCAAAGTTCCCATGTTTTTTTTTCTTGTTGGGAGCTAGGGAATGCCATTTAGGGGTGCATTCCATCGGAAAACAAGAATGAAATTATGTTTAAGTAAACATTCATTACCACTCATACCACAAACTTAAAGGTGTCACATGTTATGAATAAAATTATGTTTAAGTACATCTTTGTATATTTCATATCATCATGCATGTTCATGTTTCTAAGTCCAATAGAATTTATATTTAAATTTTTTTGGTTACAATTTGTCATATCTTCATGGCAATTGAGGATACATTTGCTCATGGTACTCTTGTGCATGTGGTTCATGGTTGCAAGAATTTCCCACCATTCTCACTCATGCCCTTGATGATGATAATTATTCAATATGACATTTGATGAATTTACAACACATTTTGAAGCAAGTGGGTGAACTATGAAATGAAACTAAAAATATCACCATCAATTTCTTTCTCAACAATGCAAAATCTTTGCAACTTGTGTCCTAAAATAATATTCTAATTGCAAATTATTGGGTAGAATTGCCATTTCCATGTACATGGGACAGGTGTTTTGCAAGTTTGAAGAAAATCTATTTGAAAATGTAATGAAATGTGAACTACACTTTATGAAAGTTGCCAAATTGGCTTTTTGCCTGATTTCATAACATGTGTTTTCATGTTCAAAATGTAAGTGGAGGGTAAACTATGGCATATGCCAATTGTGGTTTCACATGAAGTTTAAAGAATACTTCCAACAACACCATAGTAAGGTACCATACCCTTTGACACACAAGCATAACAAGGGGTGTGTCACACTATGGCCTTGCCAATTACATTAAAAAGTATCTTAAGGCAAAAAAAGGATTATGAAAACTCACATATTTCACCATGCAAAAATATAATCTTGAAAAAATCCTTTAAAAAAAACCAAAATCCTTCAAAATATCATAGCTCTATAACTAATCTCAAGTTCCAACACAAGCCAAGATATCATCTTTCAAAAATCCTCATATAAAAATAGACCTATTACCTAAAGGCCAAAATCCCTTAAGCTACTATACTCTATAATGAATCGAAACATAATATCCTTGCCTTGGTAGGCAAGGCCAACAAAAAATTTACAAAGGTTTCATCAAAGGTTCCATATAAAGATAATGAAAGGGTGGCAAACATGGATAAAAACCCAATGACTCATGTGGGATACAAGTTCAAATCTCCCTTCATCAATTTTCACTATGATATATGCCCGAACTTAAGGTCAGCTTCCAAATTGACAAAACAAGTAGTTAAATTTTCTTCAAAAATCAAGTTTGTTCTAGACATAGAATTAATATATATTTTCATGATCTAGAATATTGTACTATGATAATGCCATATAAGTAATGATAATTTGTACGATAGCTTGCCATAATTATGATTTTTTTTCAATTGAGTGTCATATTTTCATTTGTAAAATCTCAATATTTAAATGATGATCACATTTCAAAACTGATGTTTGGCCAAGGTAGATCCCTTTCATAGTCGACCATTATTCTTTTCTCTCTTTTTTGGTTTAATTTTTCAATTTCACAAAAATGGTGAATTTTTGCTAACGGAAGGCATTTCTCCAAGGTTTTTCCCCTTAAAAATTCAAATATTAGCAAAAATTCTCCACACCCAAAAAATCACTGCCACCAACATGACTTAAGAACATCTTTCACAGGAACTGAGAAAATAGGTCAACAAACTTCACAAGGGACTAGACCAGGTTTAAAAAAATCCTTTGACAATTTTCACAATAAATAGCATTTTTATAATGGCAAATGGTAGCATAATCTAAAATGGTGCCTAAAATAGATGGTAAACAATCTTTCTAAAGATAATCAATGCACTAAATAAATAAATAAATAATCAAAAATATTTTTTATTTAGTCACCATAATTGAGTGTATTATAGAATGTGCAACTCAATCATAATCAAGTGCAATACAAAGTGTGGGACTACATGGAAGCAAAATGAACAAATTACATTGCACCTGGGTAGAAAACAAACCTCAAATTTATACCAGCCAGGTTGTGAAGAAACAAGGTAAAGTCTCAAATATTTTCCAACTTGGTGGTGTAGAAAATAGGGTAACTGAAAAAAATTTACCAATGGGTAGTAGGGTCTTTATTTTCCCTAATGTCACCCTCCCCCATTCGAATAGCGGATGCAGTGATTTGGCTTGTGGCAAATATTTTCTGTTTTGTAAAATTTGTAGGAATTTTTTTGGAAAAGCATTTTCTAGAGTGTAAAATTATTTTCTTAGCAAAAATTCAACACTTGAGAAAAAAAAAATTTAATTTGAAAAAAAAAATCCTGAAGGATGCAGTCTAAAATGGAAAAAAAATGAGGCTTATTAATTTGAAATTTCAAATGAAATAAGAGACAGAAAGGAAAAGTGGAGACACTTATTTTGCAAACGAAGTGTGACTGAACAGCTCAAGTTGAGTATTGCCTCTTTTCAACAGGGGTCACTTTATAACCGTTGTAAGAGAAGCAGCACAATTCTCCATCGCTTCCCAAAGCTGTGAAATCAAACCAACAACTACATGGCACAACAGACATGGTTGATGGGTCCCAACAATTGAGCTCTTGGCCGTTGAATCAAGACAGAGCAGGGCCACAAAAACAAAACAGCATGTGACACAATAACCTTCGTGTTCATTTTCAAGTTTAGTATCTAACAGGAGCATTGTAAGCTTGGATTGTAAGCAGAAATCAACTAATCTGAAATGCAGTGGTTGACGACTATAGGAAGAGTTATATGCACACCGTGATAAATTATTCCATATGATAGCATGTGTAGAGAATCATTCCTCCTGGGATTTAACACCACATCCATGTTATCCCAGCTTTGATGACTTTTTCACAGGTTTTTTTTTTTTTTTCAAAAGTGACAATCTTTTGTGAAAAAACAGATTTGCCATTATTAAGCATATTTTCCAAGTTCTTACAAAAAATCACAAACTAGCAAAATATTTTCACCACAACAAATCACTGCCCAGTATCAGATTCGTTTTTCCAGTTTTGTAATGTAGCCTCAGTGGCAACCCATTCATTCACAAGAGGAAAGAAAGATACGAATTTGGCTACAGGTCAGAGAGGACAGTATAAGATTTTCTAGTGTCTTGTAATGTTTTGGCAACCTCCAAGAATGGTAGTGTTTAAATATGGCAACTTCCATGTTTTTCTTCTCAGAATGTGGCAAACTAAAAAGCATCAGGAAAGACTCTCAAACAGTCCCCAAGAAAAAAAGTGTTGTATAGATGCAAAATTGTGCCACAAAAGTTTATTGGCTGATCCGATGTAGGCTAGCAACCGAGGAGTTCTTTTCAATCTTTTCTTTGGATAACAAAACAGTTGAAACAGATCACATTACCAGTAGCCATTGGGAGACTCCATTTAAAAAGTTTCAAAAAGTTTTTCTGTTGCCATTTCCGGTATGTCCAAATGCATAACCCCAACATCACACAGGAGAGAGGTTTTTCCCAGTTTACTTCTAGGAAGGATAAATATGCAGTTGGAAGTTGGAACTGATCTAAGGTAGCCGTTGGGAAGGTCCATTTCAAAGTTCTTTCATTATCATATTGGGAAAATGCTCCAACTATTCTGATAGGTATCTGTTTGTTTTATGAAGGAGAACAAGTGGTTGGACCCAATCAAATACAAGTTGTAATTGCAACCAAGGTGCATTTCAGATTTTATTCTATCTTTTTTAATTTTCATTAGTGTGTTGGGCACCAGTTGGGTATGCTCAAAGGCTCCAACGATGATGATGGCCAACGGGTATGCTCAAACGCTTCAACAACGATGGGTGGCCAATTGTTGTGCCTACATATAAAAACATTTTGATCAAATAGCAGTGGAGATCCTATCCATTGGCTTGAGTGAACCAGCCCCCATGAATACACCAGTCCTGTTTTGGATGGAGGGCAATTCATCCACTGACTTTTGATTGGCCAACCACTACAACAATTCATTTTGGGTGGGTTTTAAAAATAAAAATCTCTTTTTTTTTTTTACCTTTTTTTTCCAAACCCATTTTACAAACCTATCAACCCCATTCAAGGACATGCAACCCCTTTTCCTCTTCCCCTTCCTACATTTTTGGTGGGCCCAACACTTTAGTGTGTCAAGTGTCTCTAGGAGCAACATGCACAACTCCATCTCTAGCGCCATCGCTCATTCTAGTGTGAACTCCAATGTGCCATTGTCATCGTTTGTTTTAACATGAGTTCCGTCATGCCATCGCCATCCCTTATGTCTCTAGGTATAGTTTGCACCCTACCCTCTTTTGTCAATTTTTTTTCTTTCACTTTGCATTGTGTTGCTAAAGACAATGAGAAACAATTGTTTATTGTCATCTTCCTCTTTGTGTTGCCCTAGTACAAAAGACAATGACGAGTAGTTGTGCTACTCGTTGTCATCTTCTTTATGTTGCTAAAAAGGTTTTGATTTGCAATATCCTCATCATTTCAAAAAGATGGGGTGCAATACCTTCATCATGCTTATTGTTAAACTTGCTTAATGTTTTTGCTAGATATTTTTTGTAGATTCAATTCCAAACCCAGATCCTTCACTTCAAGAGGTTCCTTTTCTAATGCAAGATGAACATGGAAATGCAATGGAAGATAATGAATGGGTTCATGAAAGTTCAAGAAGGTGTTGTAAAATGAATGCATGGATTATTTCTTACGCAACCAAGTGGTTGTCTCATAAACACTTGGACCAAACACATGGCCTTTAGATGCAATTGGGCAGATTTGGGTGTCCATCTACTCATCCCAAGGGTCTTAAATGACAAGAACACATTTCCATGAAGGTCTGTATTTTGAAATCTAATTTTGGGATTTGTAAATTGTGGGATCACTTTATGCCATGTTGCACACAATACCCCCACCATCATGAATGGATTGCATTTACCATAAACCAAATGAGCAATAGCTTCATCTAATAGGGTTAACATATTCTATGGCCACATTAGAGCATTTAAGCAATACCTTCATGAATGCAAGTTGAAGGTCATTATTAAAATGATAGACTATGCAATACTCTCATTATCCTTATCATGAAACATCTACATAATAACATTAACAAAAAAATGTATTTTAATACTTTTATACGATTATATTGTTTACCTTCATGAAATGACCCTTTGGTGCATAGGTCAATTTGTCTATGCAGGTATTGTAAACTCTTAATCTTTATTGTCAATGGTTTGAGTTCTCCATAAGGCCCCTCAAATTGCAATACCCACATTGTCAATTGACCCATGTTCATGTTACATTACCCTCATTTAAACTTTTACTTAATATCTATTTCAAATAAACTGGGGTGACATTGGGTTTAAGGTAATGCTTTTGCTAGCATTTATATTATTTTCATGGAATATTTTAAAGGTGAATTTATGTATTCACATACACATATATATAAAGAAGTTCATTTTTTTTTCTCTTGCACCTTCTAAATGAAAAGAAAATGAAAGTGACTTAATGGCAAAGTTATGAATGATATAAACCTTCCCATTTGTTTTGTTTACATTTTATTGGGTTGGGACTTTTCTCCCAAATTATAAAACACAAGTTTTATTGGTACTTATATAAAATTGTTTCATATTTTTATTACAATTATATGTCTAATTTTTATAATTTGTACATAATTCATGGTTATGCAAAAATAATTCTAAAATTAACTTTAACATTTAGTTGTAAAAAAATTGTTAAATTTTAGCATTAAAGTTATGCAACCAAATTTTTCTTTTGTGTTTATTTAATTGAGGGTCAATGTAGGGATTTTTTGTTGCATAAATAGATTTCAATTCAACATTTGAGGGTTCAATTTGTAAAGGTCTACTTAGTTTTTCAAATTTAAACCTATGCATCCATTAGATTGTAATGTTTACATAATTTATGGTTTATGTAAACAAAATTTGCAAATTAGGTTAAAGGTTTTTTGGTCATTTGTATTAAATTGTTTAATTTCTATATGAGGGTTAAGGTTCCATTAATTCAAATGTTTACGTAATTTAGGGTTAATGTAATTGATTGTAAGGAATTTTGTTGATCTAGACTTGGACATTTGTATTAGATATTGACAATGTGAGTATTGTAATTTCCCAAACTTTCTAGTTGCCCTAACATAGGTGGCGAATGAAAAAATATTTGCAATATTTGCATCTTGCAACCTTTTTATGATTTATAATATAATTAGTAACAAAAATGATATGGGAATTCCAAAGACTTGGGTTATTTACATTTCAATTATGTAAAAGGTGCCCCATCTCAACATGAGGGTATTATGAAAATTTAGTCCATTGTCATTCAAGTTTCATCACATCATTATTAGTCCAATGTATGCAATACCCTTAGCCATAATTTTGCCATTATGATGAAAAATACTTAAAAGAAAAAAAAATGGAATAAAATTATGCAATATTTGCATTTGAAGCATAAAATCTTGGCTGAATTTATTATGTTTTAGGCAATACCCAAATGTTGTGCATAAAATATTCATCGTTAATGATTTAAAAAAATACAATGACAATTTTGATTTTTTTATAATTAAAAAAAAATAGACTCATGATTTTGAAAAAAAAGAATAAAATATTTCATAACAAGAAAAAAACAATCAAATTATAAAAGGAGAAATAAATTTAGTCAAAAGATAAAAATTTAGCCAAGAAGAAACATAGGTTTTGCCAAGAGATAAAAGTTTAACCAAAAAGAAATAGAAGTTTTGCCAAGAGATAAAAGTTTAACAAAAAAAAAATAGAAGTTTTGCCAAGAGATTAAAATTTAACAAAGAAGAGATAAAAGTTTAACTAATAAGACATATAGGTTTCGCCAAAAGATATAAGTTTCGCCAAGAAGAGATAAAGGTTTTGCTAAGAGCTAAAAGTTTAACTAGCCAAAAAAAAAAAGAAGTTTAACCAAGAAGAGATCAAAGTTTAACAAAAAAAAAAAAGTTTTACTAAAAAAGAAAAGTTTAGCCAATGAGACATAAAAGTTTAACCAATAAGAAATATAAGTTTTGCCAAGAAATATAAGTTTTAAACAATAAGAAATATAGGTTGTGCCAAGAAATATAAGTTTAACCAATAAAAAATAAAAGTTTTATCAAGAAGAGATATAAATTTAGCCAATAATTTTGCAAAGAGATAGAAGTTTAGCCAAGAATAGATAAAAGTTTGCCAACAGTTAGAAATTTAACCAAGCAAAATGAGAGTTTTGTCAAGAGATAGAAATTTAGCCAAGAAGATATAAGAGTTTTGCCACAAAATAAAAGTTTAACCAAGAAGATATAGGAATTTTGTCACAAGATAAAAGTTTAACCAAAAAAAAAAAAGAGTTTAGCTCAAAATAAATATATGTTTTGCCAAAAGATAAAAAGTAGATAAAGGATTAGTTGTTAGGTCGTAGGTAGGGCTAAAATGTAGGTCAGTAGGGTATCTAGGTGGTAGGGTAGTATGGAGGTCAGGGTTGAGAAAAAAATTAGCAACGGAGATAAAAGGTCAAAGGTCAGCAGCCAAAAAAGATTGAGTGTGGTAGAATGTTGGTTAACATAGGGTAAAGAGGCAGATGAAAAACACAGCCCATCCATCATCCTATGGACAGAACGGCCAACTGGTGCAATCATGGTGGCTAGTTCACTCTGGCCCTATCCATTGGTTACTTCCTACAGTGCCCAGCAAAATGTGAGACCTAAAAGGGACAAAACCATTGCAGAAATTGAACATGGATGCCAGCAGTTGAGTAAGTTAACTGTAAAGAAAAGTGTGCCCATAACTGACCTGCAATGATGCTGCCAGCTGCTGAAGGGTTTAGGGTTTAGGGTTTAGGGTTCACCCCCATCAACCCTGCCATTAACTTGAAGGATATGACTAATTTTAGAAATTACAAAAAGTCACCAAAACAAATCTGTGCACAAGATTTCAAGCTAGACAATCATTTATATGAGCTCTATTTTGAAGTGCCATTCATCCAGATTGAAAATTTTTGATTGTATTATTGCCCTTTCATTTGAAGGACTACAAGTTTTATTTTTTAGCCCATGCATTATAAGGATTATGCCCCTATTGGAAGGACAAGCTTAAATTTTTAAGCTTAGAGATATGTCCCAAACGACATATTCATATTGCTTATAGACAAAAGGTCTGTGTCTAGGCCTTTGTGGTATTTGAGGTTCTTGTCTGAAGGCCAACAAGCTGAACTATGGAACACTGAAATCTGTGGAAGGGTCTTAAAGATGAGTCAATTCTCCTAGTTAAAATCTTATCACATTTTGGTGCCAGTTTGTCTAGGACCCAAAACCTGTAAGGCCTTGGTGAGCCTAGTGGGGTTCTTGCACATTGTAAGCCGTCTAGCAAATACACAAATTTTAAGCATAGGAGAAGGCCTTGGTGTCAGGGCATTATGCCTTGAACCTTACTGAGGTGTAACCAAGGCATATACGCCGTGACAGTAGGGCCTTTCTCATGGTAACAATTGAGGAGCGAAACATTTGTATGACCGAGATGCATTCAAATGAATACCTAATTGAGATTGCGTCCCAGCAAAACCCCTGGCAGCAAACTACTTTCTAAAATTATGTGAAACTTCTAGCACCAGCTCCAACTTGGATAGGAAATTGTTTTTGGGAAAGCTGCAATTTTCTGGTGAGGTTGTTACATGTAAAGCACCCCAGAGAGGTGCTTTACAGTTTTGAGCTTGTAAGAACTTGGAAAGCACTGCACTAGGGTGCTTTACCAAGCATAAAGCATGTGGTGAAAACCCATCTGCCTGTCAGGAGAGTGTGTGCAGAAATGTGTTGACCCTGACAGCCCCTTTCTGGAATTTCAAGCTCTTAAGCACAATGACATAAAAAGAGGCAAATTTATGTTACGAGTGCTTTATGCTCATGAGTGGAACTGGTGACACCCAAACCATCACAGATGACCTAATACGAAGCCTGGAATTATATGAGTTCTTAGTTCTTTGGGTTGATAAAAGGCCTAAAACACATTGTTAAACATAAATGTTTTCATACTCAGCAATCTTATGCTGCATCCCTTTTTCAGGAAATTTAGCGGACCATTTCCTCCAATTCCCTTCAACAATCTTTAATTTTGTGACATAGACCAGCTATTCCTACTGCAACTGTTTGTCTAGTCATTAGAATGCATCATCTTAGAATATGATGTGGTAGTAGTAGGTGGTAAGTGCGGTGGACATGATGAAATTCAAATGTCTATTATCTTTTTTACGACCTTAATTGTCCTTTAATAGCATTGATTGTGAGATCTCATTGGCTTTTGTAGCACTACTTGTCACTCCAACGGAGCAAGTATCACAAAATTTTGCATAATGGTTGATGAGGGTCCGTCCCCTTCCAAATCTTTTGGGTTACATTTTGAAATCTAGGTTACATTTTTTTATTTTTTCTTTGTGGGGTTTGTTGATCTCAGGGGTCACAAAAACCCACCATACAATCAATGGCAGATGGATCTGAAATTTTGATAAACTGCATTAACAATTGAAATGGAAAAGAGAATTAGGTCTCATCAAATCAACCATGGATCGTGGTTTTAGGGTTTGGATTACTGGTGCACATTGTGTATTATGAAAAGAGCTGACACAAAAATACTGGGGAAATAGTAGGAAGAAAGTCTCCCATTTTTGCAGTCTCCCCATTTTTCTTTCCTCATTGAAGAAAGACTGAGTAATATGTGAATATGTACATCATGGCGAATAACAACAAACTTTTTTTTAAAAGAAAGGCTGAAGAGAGTGATGGAAATTAATTGAAAACAATGGGCCAAAGAAAAGATGAGCATTTCATTTTGCAGAAAATAGGGAAGATTTTCACAACGTACACTCTCTCTCTTCTCTTCTTCTTAGCTGTGTCAGGCTTCATGTCATTAAGAAAATGATTTTCTTTTGAGTGGCATTTATAAAGTCTACTTCCTCGACACTCCTGTCTCACTGCAGCTGATGCTGTGCCTGCCACCATTCTTGTTCTCTCTCTTTGTGCCGGGCTTAAGCCTTTGACGAAGAGCATTTCTACAGTTGTTTCCATCCACGATTTGGGTTATAATTAGTTTTTTGGATGCTTCTTTTCTTTTCAATCAAACTAGTGGAGCCTGTGCCATTGGTCCAAGTGTGAACACATTCTTTATTTTTCACATTTACAGAATTGAAAGTTTCTAAATTCGGCAATGTGAATACATTGAGGGCTCAACTGATTTTTCCTTTAAAACCCAATTTTTTTGGCAATTTGTTTGAATTTCCAGCAACAAAATCCATTCAAAAGTCAATATCCTCCATGCCTTAGCTCTGAAAATAGTGAAATAAACTTTATTAAATCTGACTCATCAAGAGCTTTCCAACAATGCCAAGAACGTCCCAGATTCCAATACAATTTTCAGTTTGAATTGTATTTAAATTTTTATTGAGAAAATTATTCAATAATCAATAGCTTCCACACCGTAGCTCCAAGCAATCTCAAACCAAGTCAGTGCACCCCTACTCACTCATTGAGAGCTTTCTGAAGAGACCAAGAGAACAACATAATGAAGTGCAGTTGTCGTGATTTGGAAGATCTCAGCATGACAAACAAAACAAAACAAACTACCTTGCTTCATAGATAGATAAATGTACTAAAGTTTCTATTGCAGGTTTGAATTAAATTTTCCATTCATCTAGTGATATCTGCTTTCTCTCCACTCCTCCTCTCTTTCAGTGCAAACTGCTCTTGTCCCTGGCACTTTTCCTCTTTCTCTCTCTATCAGGCTTCAGCCTTTGATGAAGAACATTTCTACGGTTTTTTAATTTTTCGTCTTCTTTTCTTTTTGATCAAAATATATTGAAGTTATTAACTTTTGGTAATAAAAAATTTTCAATTCATTTTATTCTCAGTTGCAATATGTAATTAGTATTTGCTTTCTCTTGAAGAGCATTTCTCTAATGGTTTGTTTTTGTGGATTGCAGAAAGTGAGAGACTATTGAAATCTCACTATGTGATCCAATTGTTAAAAATTTGTCAATAAAAAAGTCTTTTTGTTTTGTTTTGTTTTGTTTTTTTTGGGCGACACTCTTGATAGTCACAATATCCCCAAGCATAACTTAACTTATTTGTCAACAACACAAGAGGGGGTTTTATACTATTTGATGGCTAATTTCATCCAAAAATTGATGTACATGCCATTTAGTGCTATGTGGTGAAAATATTCTTATTTATTGGCGTTTGCCTACCAAGGCAAGGATATTGTGTTTAGATTCATTATAGAGTATAGTAGCTTAAGGGATTTTGGGCCCCTAGGTAATAATAATAGGTCTATTTTTATATGATGAAAAATGATATGTTGGCTTGTGTTGAAACTTGAGGTTAGTTATAGAGTTACAATATGTGGAAGGATTTTGGTTTCTTTAAGAGGATTTTTTGAAGATTATGTTTTTGCATGGTGAAATATTTGAGTTTTCATAATTCTTCTTTTGCCTAAAGATACTTTTTAATGCAAATATCAAGCCCACAATGTGACACACCCCTTTTTTCTTTTCTTTTGTTTTCGATCAAAAATGTAGGCTATTAAGTTTTGATGGCATATTTTATAAAGAAAATCTTAATTCATTTTGTTTACGGTCGCCGGCACATATTAATGTCAGCTTTCATGTCTGCTCACTTTTCACTCCTCTTCACACTGCAGCAGTTGCAGCAGCTGATGCAGTGCTTGCCAACCACCATTCTTCTCTCTCTCTCTCATTGCTGCCTGTTGTCCCTCATAGTCCCCCACTTCTTTTCCATGCTCTCCCTTGCAGCAAGCAAACAGGAGCTGCTTCTTCTTCTGCTTCTTCGTGTGCTTCACGAGCTCCGTCTGTAGATCATTTCTTGCCTCTGTTTTTGTCTTCTTTTCATTTGCGACAACTGCTTCTCATTTTTGTCTTGTGTGTGTGTGCGTTTTTTTTTTGGTTTTTCTTTTGTGTGCTGTCGTTCTCTCTGCCGGGAGAGGAGTTGTGCTGTTGTGTGTTTTTTCATTGGGGAGGAGTTTGCAGCAAGAGGAATGACACGAAGGGACAAGGGAAGAAAGTTTGAGCTCTTTGTGATGATGACTGGTACTGAGGCTCAGTAGCTGTTGTGCGTGACTTTCTTCTAAGGGTTTTGCAGCTTGGAGCTTCTGTTTCTCTTTTTTCTGGGTGTTGTGAGAATGGTGAACAAACAAGTCTGTTCTCTCCTGTTCTATTTCCTATTGTTGCTGGTGCCTGGTTCATGTGAGAACTAGATGAAGGTGTGAGAACTTGTCGAGTTTCGAGTTTAGGGAAGCAGGGGATCCAGCTGAACTTTTGTCTGGGATCGAGAGAGAGGCTTAGCTTCTGTCCATTGCCAAGGAGTTTTAGGAGCTGAGAGTACTTGAGAAGAAGCTTGAAGCGAGCTCTCCAGTTGCTGTCATTTTTTCTCCTTTTGCCGAGTGTGGGATTTTCAGCTGGGAGCGACAAGGAACAGAGGGAAAAAGGATCAGGGAGGAAATCGCGTTGACGAAGTCGTAGCTGCAATGCTCCATCGGCGGCGCGGCGTCGTCCATCCCGCCGTTGTGGAACTTCCTATTATCCTCCTTTGCTTTGCTTCCGCGGTTTCTTTCACAGGTTCCCTCTCTCCTCCACAGTCCCTTTTTGTCTGAGTTCTCTACTTCGACCGCTCTTTGTGCGAATTGATCAGTTTCTAGAGTTCGTGGCACCAGATTCTTCGGCTGATAATCGAGTAGTGCAACTGGAATCGAGGATGCTCTGTGGAGAAGTCCTCGAGGAGACGCTTGATGGGTCCGGACTTTTTTTGGTTTTTGATGGACATTGCGTGAATTGCAGCGGCAGGCAATGTGGGAGTGAACTATGGAATGCTGGCCAACAATCTACCATCGCCACTAGAAGTAGCGCAGATGCTGTTGGCAACACCGCTGAGGAATGTGAAGCTTTATACTGCTGATCAAGCCACCCTGCAGGCCTTCGCTCACGCCGGTTTGAAGGTGGCGGTAGGAGTACCCAACGAGGAGATCTTGCTTCTGGCAAGCAACGTCACGAGCGCCCAGTCTTGGGTCCAGAACAACGTCGTGGCTTACATGCCTGCAACGCAATTCAACTACATCATCGTCGGAAACGAGGTGCTAACAGTCTCCCCGGAGCTCAGCAGTTCTCTCGTCCCCGCCATGACCAACCTCCAGACAGCTCTTGTCAACCTGCAACTCGCGGGAGAATTGAAAATCTCCACTCCTCACAATCTTGCAGTCCTCGGGCCCAACTCCTTCCCTCCATCTGTGGGCACATTCAACAGCAATGTGAGCACGACGATGCAAACCGTGCTCGCTTTCCTCTCCCAGACAAACTCTTCCTTCATGGTGAACGCGTATCCCTACTTCGCCTACATCGCTAACCCTATCGCAATCTCCCTCGACTTCGCCACCTTTCAGCAGCCCTTGAATGCCACCGCCGCCGGGATCATCACCGATATTAACACGGGACTTCAGTACATGAACCTGCTGGACGCGCAACTGGATTCCGTCTTCTCAGCCATGGAGCGACTGGGGTACCACGACATTCCCATCACCATCTCGGAAACGGGTTGGCCTTCGAACGGCGACCCAGATGAAATCGGTTGGGGAATCGCTAATGCGCAAACTTACAATGGCAACCTCATCAAGCACATCAACTCCAATGTCGGCACTCCCTTGAGACCCGGTGCCTCCATCGATGCTTTCATCTTTGCTCTCTTCAACGAAGATCTGAAACCGGGTCCGACCACCGAGCGCAACTTCGGTCTCTTCAATCCCGACGAGATCGCCGTCTACGATGTGGGCCTGGTGGAAACCGGTGGAACTGCTCCTGTCTTCCCAGGTTCTCCTTCTTCTCCCCCTATCGAGAACTCTTCTCCACCAGCAGTGCCGATTGCGCCTGCATGGTCTGCACCATATTACAACCCTCCTTACTCCGTCGGCGCAGCGCCACCACCAACTCCCGTCTACTTCTATCCTCCTCCGGCTCCCTCGGTGCCTAACGATTATCCCGCGCCAGTTGCATTCGCTCCCACGGTTCCGACTGCGCCCCCTTGGACAACGACAACACCAAATGCTCCCGCTTATGGACCTCCGACTCCTCCTGCTCCCACTGCAAATGCTCCCGTTTACGGACCTTGGACGACTCCTCCGGCTGCCACAGTCCAGACGCCGCCCCTCGGCAAGACTTGGTGTGTGGCGAAGCCTGGAGCTGACGTGCAGGATCTTAGCAATGCGCTCAACTATGCTTGTGGGCAAGGAGCTGCGAATTGCATTCCAATCCAACCAGGCAACCAATGCTACGAGCCTAACACTCTTGCCTCGCACGCCGCCTATGCCTTCAACTCCTACTACCAGCTCAATGGTGGTAACTACTGGGACTGCTACTTCGGTGACACGGGAATCATCTCCATCATGGATCCCAGTAAGTGATCCTGCATCAATTCTCCTTCTGCAAATGCTCTGATTTTCTCGAGGAGTTTCCTGATGTTTGTATCTAGTGTTCTTGTGTTCCAGATAGCTTCATTTCTTCTGCCAATGTGATAAGCTTCATTTTTCTGCCAATGTGATGAGCTTCATTCTTCTACCAATGTCATGAGCTTCATTCTTCTACCAATGTCATGAGCTTCTTTGCTGGCTCTTGGATTGTGTGGTTTGCTTATTGACAATGTTTCTGCCAATGCCATGAGCTTTATTCTTCTACAATGTGTGGTTGTGCCTGGTGTGTTCAGTTTCAGAGTTTTCTCATCTTTTGCAGTCTGTCCCTAATATCAATCGGCAACTTTTTTCTGCTCATCTTTGATATAATTTCTGCCTGATAGATCACATACACTTGTTGGAGATCAGACTTAATATTGTGATGTTGTAATATGCAGGTTATGATGGATGTGCGTTTCCTTAAGAAAATGGCTGCTGTTGATTTAAGAGATTTTGTGGACAATTGTAAGTAAAACTTTACTCACACGCGAAATGTAAAGCCATTGAAGTGGAGAATTGGGGAAATACGAATTTTTGTAGTGAGAACACAGGAGCTCTAGTTATACACCCTTCAAAACCATGGACAAATTTTTCCAAGATTTGTACCACCTGTAGTCAGAATTAGCAACAAATGAGTAAATAAAAGACAGAAAACAAATTGTAGGATTACATTAAAGTAGAGTCGCAGAATCTTGGGATACCAGAAGTGGAGATTCATGACTAGAATGATATTGCCAATTGATACTTTTGACATTACAGATGATTAATTTTATAGACCCATTTACACAATAAAGTTGTCGAACTCTTCACTTTAGAAAAACTATGTATGCACACTATGCAGCATATGCTTTGACTATGTGAAAACAATTTGCAAAAGAACACAATTATTCATATCACAACATCATCTGCCATTTTATTCTCTATGAGGAAAGAGATTTGTTTAGTATGGAATGTGCTGAGTACAGGCTGCTGTGCCTGGTGAGATGCCTGTGAGAAATTTGTGCAAGCTAAAATTTCCAAATGGGCAGTGAAACAGGCACAATGGCCTGCACTTGGCATGTTCCATTAACAGAATGGTTTTTGTGATTTGCACAATGGGCATTTGGATTTTGAACAATGGTTAGGACAAGTAGACCTGAGAAGATCTGTCCATTGTGCCTTGTAAAGGGTCAATTGTTACCTGGTTTACAATTTATGGTTTATCGAACATGCTTTGATGCATCCCAATAGGCAACCATTGAGAATGAGGAACCAAAAAATGACATGAGATGCATACAGACCATATATCACAAGGTCATTTTGTAATGATCTTGTAAGACAATTTTCACATCTACTCGAAAACATGGGTTTAATTGTAACATTCGTGCAATAACTTTTTCTTTAAGATCAACATTTTTTTCCATTTCACCATGTTCAACCAAGACACCCAATGAGTTGTCCTTTCAAAGTCTAGTTTCGTTTTATGTCAAATGAAACTAAATTTAGAGAGGTGCAGAAAAGCACCAACTAAAAATAATTCTCAAACTACAAGGCTGGTTCAAAGGTGCTCTAGTTCATTTCATCATGTAATTATTCATTCGAGCTAGATTATTCTACTTTTTTGCATGCTTCCAGCAACTAGCTAAATATTCTTTTTCTTTTTTCATAGTTGTTTGCTCTCATTCATCAATCACTAATAGCGTTCTTAATGCATATTTACAAGCACGCCTTATTTCGAAAGATCACCTACTCTAAATGATTTGAATTTGAAAAATAATCTTAACATAAATGACAATTTAATTAAGTGATATTGTTTCATTCTTCACTATTGCTTGCTTTCCCATTCATTAATCACTAACAACATTGTTAATTTATATTTAGAAGCACATATTCTTTTGTAAAATCATTCCAAAATGCATATCATGCCTTTATTTCATTCTTAAATAATTGAATATAGAAAATGCTCTTAAGATAGGAGAACTCCAAAGAGAATATTGTTGCAAAAACACATAGGAAACATGTTTTCAAAATCAACCTTATATTTTGTTTCAACTTTTTTTCTAATGTCAAGCGAAACAAATAAAGGTCTAAAAAGGCACAATCACAAAAGAATGTTCATTTTGCAAAGCATGTTCAAAGGTGTTCCTAGAAGTTGCTTTCTATTTAAATTAATTCCTTTGTACCAGTCCAAAGGTGCTCTTTATTGGGTGCCATAAACCAAGCTCAAATATGCTTTTCAATTAACAAAGTTGCTCTCTTGTGCCCCAAAAAAAAACAACTTCAAGATTATTATCGAGAATTCAAACCATTGAGAAAAAAAACATCAAAAATTACCACACCTCACCAAAGTATGCAATCCTCCTCCCAAAAAAAAGCCTAGGACAAAGTTAATAGACATCCAACTTCATGTCAAATTTGGTCTTTACCTCAGTAATTTTATAATCCATTTCTTGAACCAAATATTGAAACTCTTTAAATCTATTTTATAATGTGGTAGCTTTGGTTTCAACAATTATTATGTCATTTGCATCATCTTATGCACCCTAGATTCCTTGGCAAATCTAAGCTCAAGCTCTTCATTCATTTGGCATAACACTTTCATCGTTGCATGTTGCTTGATGACTTGATCTTCAAGCTTTATTTGATTCTTTTGATATTCAACAAGTTGAGTGTTAAATCACGAATTCTCTCCAAATAGCTTCCCCTACATTTTGATGATGTGGTGGTTCGATAGTTCTAGTTGGAGTTACAACACATGGGCATATTTAGTGTCATCCTTGAGTTATGTTTTTGTAGTTTTTTGGTAAATTGATAGTTCATTATTTAACCCTTACCAAACTTTAGCTTCTACTTCTTCCTTGATTGCCTGAATCATAACTACCTACCAACTTGCCTATGGTTTGGTTATACGAATGAGCATACCTTAGATAGTAGGCTAAATATTTTACTCCACGCATCAATTCTTTCAATAGGCACTTGTCATTTATTATTTCTATTGATGTAGAAGGTTCAAGAATTCAAAAAATGGAAATTGGTGTAGGGTTAATAAGAGAGGAACTTGTTAAAGTTCCTATCATTAGAGGTGTCTTCCCTACAAAAGATCTAAGCAAGATTATTTTTCCATTTGCTTGTATATGGAATGTATTACAAAATGAAAGCATATTAGATCTATTTCTTGATTTGGAGTCTTGGACCTCTCAATAAAAAAATAGTCAAACTTGGGGGTTTATAAACTATTAGACCCAAGCTTTGAGTCCACAATTTCTTATGATCCAAACCCACCACTTCTAGTGAAGATTTTGGGGAAGTTCAATTATGATTGCATTATTGGATTCTATAAATATTTTCTTTAGTTTCTCTTCTTTTACTTCTAGTGAACTAAACACCACATGATTATATGATGATTTCAATTTTTATTCTTTAGGAAGTGCGTGAGAAAATTTTCACCTTCTTTTTTGGGGGTCTTAAAGTTTTGTGCATTTTGCATATCATCTTCCTCAAATGCCAAAAAACTTGGGGTATTTTTCTTTTATATTTTCATTTTCAATGTTTTCTGTAGCCTCATCCTTGAATTTGGGGGAGTTTGGGTAGGTCTTAAGGTGATCTTTGATTGGAAACCAATACCAAAGAATCATCTCTATGATTTGAGCTAGTGCAAATTTTTAATTTCAGTATTGTTCATTGTGAATATTCTTCAAAATGTCATTCAAATTTTGTAAAAAAATTGCAACCCAATTCATTAGGTTTCTTAGCATGTCCTAGCAAACATTTTTGGTAAGTATCCATCTCCTTAACTACAAGGGGTCATCGGTAGAAAACATGGCTTATTTAATTAGAAAATCTAGCGAAAAAAAACCCCAACTGGATAGATGTCAAAATGACAATCTTATCATTTTGGACAAGTTGTTTTTAACATGTCCAACATGATTAGGGTGGTCTTTTTTATGCTTGAGTAACAAATCATTTGACTAGTGATTTTGATTAGTGGATAATAAACCATTTGACTTGTCAAAATTTTGCCCAAATTTACTTATTTTTGAATTTTTATTAAATTTTTTTTGTAGTAGATAGGTAAATGGGTAGGTAGGTTGGTAATAACTAGGTTTAAGTAGGTCGTAAAAATGCATGTAGGTAGGTATGTAGGTAGGTGGTAGTTTAGCATAATCTTGTTATGGACCGACTACAAACAAGTGGAGAATTACAAGACAAGACAAGCTTTATTGATCCATCAACTGGTGTTGATCTGCTGAAGGGTTGTTCCCTAAACTATCTCCTTTTATAACCCTGAACCATACTAGTCCCAAAATATCCTAGGCCATGATATTGTCAAAAGTATCCCAAAATATCCTAGGACATGACATTGCCAAAAGTATCCCAAGTATCCCAAAATATCCTAAGCCATGACATTGCCCAAAGTATCCCAAAATATCGTATGCCATGACCTATAACCTTAGACCTAGATCCTTATTTTGAATCTTTCATGAAAAGTAATGAATAAAAAACTTCACAAGAATGGAATCATTGTGTAAAAACTTAACAAACACACCTCAACAATAAAGTTGTGTCAAGGATATCCTTCCCCAGAACCTTAGACACAAAACCCAAAACCTAAAATTTTAGACCCAAAACCTACAACCACACAAACCTTTCACAAAACTTAAATACAACTCACATGCTCCCAAAATTCAAACTCAACACATGAATCTTAGATTTCTCATAAAAAATCAATTCTTTATGCCCCTATCACACAAAACATGTTGCTCAAAACCCAAAACCTAGAATTTTAGACCTAAAACCTATAACCACAAACCTTTCACAAAACTTAAATACAACTCACATGCGCACAAAACTCAAACTCAACACATGGACCTTAGATTTCTCATAAGAAATCAATTCTTTGTGCCCCTTTCACACAAAACATCATGTTCAAAAGTGTTCGAAGGTGCTTGAAGATGCCGAAAAGCTCTTCAAGAAAATGTGATGCGATAAAAAGCTCATTCATCACTTGGAAACACTACAACACCATCATAGCCATAAACAATCGCTTGAGAGTAACAAGTAGCCTTAATCCTAGTATCTAAACCCTAACCCTAACTTGGATTTGCATACGCATGTTCATATCCATATCCCTAACTACTATATGATGGTTATGCATAGATAATACATATCCAAGATCCCATCATGATATACCAATGGATATGCATATACATAAGGATATTGACATGCCTACATTTGCTGGTTAGCTATAATAGGCAACATCTGGATATGCACTTATATGTATCCGTCCATTATGCATGTTGATATCTAGGCCCACATGTATATGTGGGCAACAATGGTTTTTCCCTAATAAATGGGATTTGAACTAGGAGCAATAGAAGAATTTGCAAGGCAAGCATGCATACCCCATAGTTATAGTATCAAAGAACATTCTAACCAAGTTTGTTTTTTTTTTTTGTTTTTTTTTGTTTTTTTTTTTGTTTTTCAATTTTGT
>Ga0209611_10003893_pt1 | contig 25663 bp, 18 predicted proteins | sample S1TSphgellanicum_3_FD_187693 | JGI IMG/M metagenome (GOLD analysis project Ga0209611, IMG submission 187693) | Host-associated microbial communities from peat moss isolated from Minnesota, USA - S1T2_Fc - Sphagnum magellanicum MG (SPAdes) (version 2) | ecosystem: Host-associated > Plants > Peat...
CAAATTTAATGCTGAAAAAGCAACTAACAAATCACTTAAGTCCTGAACAAGTGGTCTAAAAGTGTCACCTTTCTAAACCCACAAGGACAATTAGCATAGGAGAAGGATGTATCCAGATGTGAGTTGCACGTTCTGAGGCTGATAGATGGAGTGGCTGAAATCGAAAATTCTAGAAGAGTCTAAAGCTATAGCCTTTTCCTATTTTAGTCTTAAAATCTAGCACCTTTTGAAGGCTTTTTCATAATGCAATTGGTCAGATTGTGAAATTTTCTTAAATGTTAATTTGCATATCTACTGTCAATAGGTAAATCAAGCAATTGAAGGTGGATTAGCCATAATAAGTGCTACCCAATTGCCCTTAGACCTAATTGCAACCCGTGATGCACAATTTCCCCAGATATAACTGCAACCCCTGAGAGCAGCTCCACCAATGCTCAGTTTGTGGCCCTACAAAAGAAAATTGGATTAAAAAAAGTCAAACATGTTGGTTTGGCTTTGCAAAATGGTTTTGGCGATTTTAGCACAGGATGCAGAGGTTAATAAAAGGCACAGCAAAGCCTAACACCTAGTGTTGATTGGCTAAAACGTTTGATTGGTCCAGCTGGGTTGCCATTAGTGATCTACCACCTATTTGCATCCCATTTTTAGTTTTATGGGTGGAGTTGGAAGAAAGTAAATAACTAAACAAATGTGGATGTGAGAAATATTTTTGCAGGGTCACATACTGAACACCACTGGAGATGCTCTGATGATATTGTCTTTCACCACATTGGCTCTCTCTTGCCTTCAGGCAAAACCCCCTTGAGTGGTCACTGCACACCTTATTTAAATCAAACTACCCCTCAAATTGACATGGACTTCCCTGATTAGAATACCATTGGGAGCCTTGGACCAAAAACCAAACTTTGGAGACAAAAGTCGGGTTGCTGCATCAATTTGACTTTTTATTTTTAAAACCATTTTTGGCTTATTGGCTGTTTAGTGATAAAACTCCTATCATAAAGCACTGCCAGATTATTTTTAGTGTATTTGGAGGTTATGTTGTAAAGCAAAATGTGATGGCAATGCATCTCAAAAACTGGAATGCCCTCCGCACAACGTTCCGTACCGTTGTATGGACGGAATTCCGTTTTTTCGAAATTCACTGCCACCTTTTCCCATTGAAAAATCGTTGATACCCGGAGGTTACCCGCCGGATATCATGGGCTAAAAGTTTTTCCAGGAAAAAAATCTGGCAGCGCTTTATGTTGGTCAACACTCACGGAGTGCGGGCATTACTGAATTAAGAACACCCTCGGCTCCCACCTCGAGAGTTCTTATTTCAGTAATGCCCGGCTCCTGGAACATATGAACGAATGCCTGCTAGGCCGTCCAGCACCTAGGCGAACATGTTGTCAAAAGATGACAGGATTTTAGGGGAGTAAACTCCACGTTGATCTCCCCAACTAAAAGACACCACGTGTCTGGTTGTGGACACTTATACTGTTCAAGTGTAATTATCATACACTAACTCCATGCTTTCATGTACCAGAGCACCTTTTCAGGTTTGGTACTCGGGTGCCAAATTTTTATTTTATTTTTCAAAATCCATTTTGGCAGTAAAATAATAAGTTCTGACATCTAAGCAATAAATGTAGGCGGCTTCTTTTGCAGGTTCTTTGAACTTTAAAATTATAACATAATGAAACTTTTTACAACATTTTTAAAAATGCTTCTTTTTGCAAAAATGGGGAAACATAATGTTCCATCACATTATTGGACAGAGAAATGTTATAAATTATCTGGTACATGTTTTACTATGGTGGATTAGCATAAAACAATAAGTTCTTGGGTTTTCACCAATGGGGCTTTTTTTTCACACCCAAAGTGACAATCAGACACAAGAGGATTTAGGGAAAAACTATAAATCTATCAAAATCTGCCAATTTTTTTGGGCCATTTCATAGCCATCTTCTTAAAAATTTGGCTACATTTTGGGAATTTTTTGAAAAAAACCTTTGATGATGTCATTGGGTCCTTTTCTTCATAAAATGGTGAAAATTTTCCACCAAAAAAAGACGGTTTTCACCCAAAAAAAAATTCTCGTAATTTTCTTAAATTTTGACATATCAAACAGATAATCTCGAAATTTTTTGAATTTTTCAAAAATAATTTAACTACCACCAAACTTGAAAAGGTCCTCTGATATTCTCTTTCTTACGATTAGATGTGGCTTGTTGATGCAAGATACAGCCCTGGTTGGTGATGCACAAGTTGAATACAAGACCATCCCCCTACTCTTCTCCTTTTTTAATACACTTTCAACGATAGGTCATATCTTGGCCCCAATGGATTTTGAAGGCCAAGACGAAATGACCCCCACATTGCGATCATGGTAAAAACGCCAAAACTCACTTAAATATTTTAAAGTGGGTTTTGGCGTTTTTACCATGATCTCCATGTGGGGGGGTCAATTCACCTGGGCCGATTTTTAATCCCTGTAAAGGAATGGAACAGGCAAAGTACGCTAATTCAGGACAGTACAAATAGCAATTGCCCGAGAAGTTCTCAAATAAAGTGGTACCTCTGGCTTCTTCACTCTCACCTGCAGGACCTCTCACTTTTCCATCCTTCCTGCTTAACTTCTCACTTCATTATTCCTGTTTTTCATCCTTCATCCTGGGCCACCGCTTTACGCCATTTAAAGCATTAGTCCTAGGGTTTTACCCTAAACAAACCATGGGCCAGGGTGAACCAACAACCACCAGTGCATCATCAAGGATGCATGGTGGGTGGACAGGAAACACTTTCCCACTGGGTTCTAGTACCCTAACCAACCACAATGGTTAGCTCAGTTTATATTTTTATTACCCTACTAACAATTACCTAGCCCTTACCTATGTACTAAGTACTAACCAGCCTTTTTTTCTCTGGTGAGTTGGTGCAAAATTGTACCCAAAAAAAGTTAAAAGCGAAGTATACTCTTGCACATTTTTAAAAATTGTCCCAAACTTGATCATACCTCAAAAAAGAGTTCACCAGATTTAGACAGATTCCCAGTGTTAACTCAAGTTTTTCTGCCAGAGTTTCTATTGTTTCCAGAATTTTGCAATAACTTGTTGCCATCAATACTAAATCCATTTTCCGATGATTGCCACTAGTGCTCCATCATCAAAATGAAATGAAAAAAAACTGGTACTAACCATCTATGTGCATCTAATCACCTAATAGTCACCTAATTATCTCACTTGGCTACCTGACTGACTACAGGATCTATCATGTCTGTAAGATATGGTTATCAAGGCGAAATCCAATTGAAATTCAGTTAGGGTTCATTGACATAATCCAAGTTTTGCTTTTGGGGGGGGTTGCTGCATGCAAGAAACGAAATGTGGTGTGGTGTTCTGTGAGGGACAAAACATGCCTTGGATTTCAACAATCTAAGAGAGAGAAGGGAGAAGACTTTGGATTTCAACAACCTAATAGAGAGGTCCACATGTGGCTTAAGTTATTATTTTCACTGCGGTGGGCTAGGATGTCGGCCCCAATACTAGGACAGATTAGCAAGATTCAGTTATAGAGCTGTTGTCCAGAGTACTATATCCTGCAGAGAGGGCAGGAGACAAATTTTGACAAAGAATGGGGCAAGAAATTGAGAGTAGCAATATGAAAATAATGAAATAATGATTTTATGGGACACCAAAAAGTAGCAATGAGCTTGTTGGCAGAGGAATTTGTTAGGAGGGAGTGACATATCTGTGATTAGACTTGACATCATGTTCACCCAATACAAACACCAATGCTACAGTTGCTATTTGACATGTGCCTGGCACGGCTCTTTTCTTCTACTTTGTTCTAAAGCAGCCAGCAAAAGTGCTTTGGACCCATGGGGTTGTTCAAAACCACACCACTTTGGAAGGTGCTGCTCATCTTTGTAGGGTTTAATCAAATTGTTAGTCCTTTCTTTCTTCACAGATTTTCAATTGTGTACCTAACCAAACAAGAATGCAACAACAAGTGTGCAGTATGACGGGTAGCCTGTCTTGTGATGTAGGGGATAGTATGAAAATGTGTGCCAGAAGTAATCCCCCATCCCCTAATGGGGTTCTTTCTGGTTGTCTGAGATGAGAGCCTAATTTTTAAGGCTCAACTTTAGGCTGCAAAGAGTTGTATGGAGCTTGTGTATAAATATGTGTGTATGTATATATGTATATCTGTTAAACACTAGCTGCCAAACTACATGCACCATTCACTGGTTCATCAGCAAACCCTTTCCTGGGTTTACTCAGTGACCTCTTTGTTTTCCTCTCAATAGGGGGAAGGCTGCCTAGGTTGCTACCAGTGTTGGTCTGGTCTCAACTTCTTTTGATACCAGCCGATACTGCTACTGGCACTTTTTTTTAAAATTGGTACCAGTCTCATACTGATATTTGCTATCTTTCAAGTGTTTTCAAACCAGCCTGGTACTGGTATTAGGCGCAATACTGATTTTGGGCTGGTATATGGCAGGTATATGCCTTATATATAGACTGATATAAGACTGACATGAGATTGGTATTGCCTCAAATCCCTACCAGGCTGGTACCAGACATAGGTCATACGTATTTGATACCACTGTTCATACTAATATTGATATCAGTCTCTAACCCTGGATACCAGACCAACGCTGGTTGCTACTGTGTTGAATTCTTTCTAAAATGAATTCATTGTTAAAAAAGGGGGAAAAACATACATATGTATGAGAATCAGTGTTTTTTCTTTGATTTTCTGATTACGTTTCAGTAGCGTGCATTCCAAGAGGGATTTAGAACTAAATGGTGACAAGTTCTTAGAATCTATGCAAACTGCAAAAAAAACTGTTTGAAAAAATGCTACCAAACCTAACTCTGAGTAGAAATGTGATGGAAAATGATCAATTTTTTTCACATTTTGGTGAATTTTTTCCTCAAAAGTAGGGAATAGTTGATAGAAAGATTTTATTTATCGTACTTGTGCGAAACTTGGCACCAAAAGAAAGGCTGTCTGGAATAGATTCCAAATAGAACAATTTGGAATCAGGAAGATTACCACGTTATTTCTGAGACCTAATGTGATTTTTGCAATCTTTTTCTTGTCTTTGGAGGAAATTGGGATAATGTACGGAATCTAGTATATGGCTGGATCTAAAATCCTATATTGCTTGCAAGTGAGAGAGTGGGCTTTTGCAACATGAGGAGTTAGCTGCACTTAGTCAAATTTGGCTACAGGTAAGAGATGAAAGAAAGAAATTAGGAAACTCGCTGAAACCTATCATCTAAATCTGGCAACTTCAAAAAAAGAATCCTCAAAATCTGACAACTTTGGGCCATTTTTTCCAAGAAAAGCCTTTGTCTGATTTCGAACTGGCTTTTCTTTTTGGTCACCAAAATGCATGCAGTCAACCAAAGAAAAAACACTGACAGAGTGTACAATATTGCTGCAGTCACTTTGGGGAAACCCTCTGAAAACCATTAAGAAGTTTTCAAAGAACAAAGTGCTCTATAGATTAACGAGAAAGAAAGTTTGTAAAGCACTGGATTTCCAAACACATGGGAAGAGATGGCAGTGTGCTAGTGTATGAATTTTCTTTGCATGTACTTTGAACTTTTGTTCAGAATCTTCAATTCAAGTCTCCTGGTTCAAACACACTTATGACCTATGTACATGATGCTGACATGGTTGCCGTCAAAATCCACCATGCATTCCCACATCTTCTCACTGGACTGGAAGTGTGTGTAGGAAAAGGAGTGTGACAAGTATGGGGCGAAGCAAAATGAGATCACATGGAAACTTCCCGATCATGAATTTTCAGGACATTTTTTAATCTCACCAATATTGATGAAGGTGTGCCATGCCAACCAGCCTGACAAGTTGGCCCAAACACAGACCTCTCTCGAGGTTATGGGGTCAGGATTAGGTTTTTAATATCCATTGGGCCCAAAAGCAAGCAAATCATTTTTAAGAAACATCAATGAAAAGTACTATGCTATAATTGCATTGCATGTAAGTTGTATGTGAATATCTGACTGACCCATGAAGATTACAGATTGTACAATACATAATGATGATCCTTGCATTCTCTAGTTTTTCCAATAAGATGTTTTCATTAGAGTTACCTGTAAAGTAGCCACAAACTGGCTGTACTGGACTACAGTTTCATCAAAACTGGGGACCAAATGAGAAGAGCATTCAACAGTAGACAGGAAAGAAAATCAGGGAACCAAACTAATTTTCTCCTAAATTGATCCTCAGGGGAGTTTCACCTCCAGTTTTGGATTTGCCTTCACTGCAGCTCGTATTGTTCATTAAATCAAGCCTTATCAGAATAAGATCTTATACCTGATGTCCATGTATTCACCAAGACATACTAGTCTTATACCAGTCTATATACCAGGTGTGAATTCACCAAACAATCAGGGAGGGGAACATTGATAGAGAATGAAAGAAGCTTTGTAGAAATCATCCGCTAGGGAATTGAAGCCCATAGAGGACCTTGCCCAAATGCAAGCTTCTTAATACCCCAATCCAGTTCATACAAACAGATAATGTGTAGGGTAAAGCTGAAGGCCATGTGCATTGCCAGAATGAGGATCCATGTAAGGCAGAGCAGAGCACAGGCTCAATTTGGGCTTTACCAAGCATAAAGATCTATGTCAATTTTGTTTCCATGATGGGTATCATGGGAGAGCATTTTATTTTTTGAAATGCCTCACAAACAGCAGAGGAAAAATTGCATTGGGTAAGGTGCCCTCTGATTATACTATGAAAATCAGTACAAGTCTTTACTAAACCAAATAATTCAAATGAAGAATGAATTCATAGTGGTCCATCAAATGCAGTACAAGTTTTTACTAAACCAGATAATTGAAATGAAGAATGAATTCACAGCAGTCCATCAAAGGCTACTAGGAGAGATTGTTAGTGCATGAAAATAACCTATCCCTTCTTGCATCCAACATAAGGCTCAGATCAACTGATAGCTGAGCAGATCATAGCTAAAGATCATTCACCATATGAGAGAACAAATAAATTAAAGAATAGACAATCTCCATGAAAAAACCCAGTGTTGGGCAGCTATTAAAACCAACAACAGACCCTCAATAGTTATCAGGGGAGTTCTTAGGATTCGTAACCATGATTCTCAAAAAAACATTGCAGACCCAGTACTGGTATATAACCACAGTTCTCAATTTTTTTTTATGAAATCGAATTAATGTCAGTGCATTGCCAGTTCCTTCATGAAAACTACTGGTTATTTGAGGTTTGTGAAATGACTGGTTCTTTGATTTTGATTTTTGCTCAAAGAACCAGAACCAAGGGTTCTCTCATTCTGAAATAATTTAACCACCGAAACCAATGGTTCTTTCTAAATTCAAATAACTGCACAACATTGAAAAAAACTGTGTCAGATTTGGAAGAGATCTGATACTAGATTACAGTAATTAAATGAAGACATGATTGGTTTTTGCTACTACCAGGCTAGCAGCTAGATAAATGCTGAAATCAAAGAGCCATAAGCCTACATAAAGCCAGCAGGAGTAAGCATTTGTGCATAACTTATTTTCTTATCATTCTAGGACACAATGAAAGTAGAATAAGGAAAGTTCTCTAAGGTAGTAGGACCTTTGAAAATATCTGCAAATAGAAGTCCAATGGGGCTGTTGTCAAGTAGTCGTGCAACTTGCTTTATTTAAATGAAATAAACTTGAAATACGTTTCATCATCAATAAACCCCATGACATCATGGCAATCTGAACGAGTTCCATGTACTCATAACAAGGTTTCATCAAACACTTACAACTATCACGAACGACATTCAAAAATCTACTCCAACATAGACCATAAAATATATCCTAAGACTTATATATATATATATATATATAAATTCAACAAGTATGTCTGTGACAGGGCTATACCCAACTGACAGTTCTTACCCAAGTGACTTTGGACGAACAGTGATTTCATCACGCCGTTATTTGTAGAGTAGGTAGTAAGTACCTACTAGTCTAGGTCACAGAACCTGCTGAAGCCACGGGATCGTCCTAGGTACCTACCCTAGACCGGACCAGACAAGGAGGCAATCAGCCCGTCTCCCGAAAAGGACGCTCGGACCACGGACAATTATTTGAAAAGAAAAGTTTTTTTAAAAAACCAAAAACATCAACCAAACATTGTTGAAATAACACACCTGTGCATTATGCACAAGGTTCACACTAGTTACATTTTATTTATTGTTGATTGCTCAAATTCATTCATTATCATTCATTGTCATTCACTATTCATCCATAATATGCATTGCAACAAATGCCTAAAATTGCTTCATAAACAATGAGCCACAAATGAAGCTTCTAATACAAACTTCTTTTGAGTTAAATTCTAAAACAAATTTGTATGAAAATAATCATCTTTACCTTTAGATCATTCCATAAAGCCTTACGCTATAACAATGTCCTATTTGTTTCGAGTTCTTAAGCATTTCATATTACACATGGAATTATGTTTCGTGACATTGTTTTAAATCACCTTCTTGTGTACAATTGAATTTCCATTTAAGCTTTTTCTTTGGGGTACATAATTTGTTCTCCAACTCTTGTCCGTGTTGAGAATTCTTTGATCGTGTTAGTTTTCAAGCCCACAAGAACAACATAGAAATAGGCAACCACATATTCTTACAATGACCACACTCTTAAGGTTGCAAGGCCAAGACTACTGTAGAATTTGTGCTTTCTTGGCATCTTATAAATGAGGACCTATGACTTTAGTTTGATCTAATCCAACAGTGTGCCTAAATGTAGACCTCAACAAGCACCACCTTGTTGGGTCAGTGGTATATCATTCCTTCATGAAGTCAAAATGTAGAGGGAACGTCATTTCTAAATCCAAATAATGCAACTAAACTACCCCTAATGTGTTCATATTTTTTGACTTGGGGAACACCACTTCTTCAACTTGGAGCTTCGACTGGCAAAAACCCCAACACACCTCATGGACAAAGCTGAAACAACAACTAAGCATTGAAGCTCTAGACACTTCTCTTGTCACACTATTGAGAAGCCTTTTCTACTTGTACAAGTCTAGCAAGACTACCACCTAGTGCAAATCAATGCAGCATGCAACCAAGCAATGAAACCATTAAGATGCATAGTGATCCACTCACCACCCTCACTATTTTGATTCTAGCAAAATACAAAGGGTAGTAAAGTTTCAATTCTACTTGCTACAAAGAAATAGATAGGAACTGAAAGCCTCCTCGAAGAACTCACATCACAGATCAAAGAACTTGTAAAAGTCTGCCTCACCAGATCCTGGTCGTTGTAATGAAGCTGCAAACATAAATACCTCTCTTCTGGGTTAAACTTGAAGTAATATCACCTCCAGAGCCACTTTCAAGTGCATTTGCATACCTCAAGCTTTTGTGAGGGAGCTGTTATAACAGAGGGAACTCTGCAGCCGGAATCATGTATTAGAGCCAATGCAGGTGATGACTTAGTACACGTCTGCAGGGTGCTTTTCTACAAGGATTCTACATCTGCAGGATCCTCTCCCAATCCACAAGTTGTAGACCAATCTCTCTTTTTTCAACTCCCTCTAAGTCTAAGGCCATAAGGCAATGACATCCCCAATCAATGAGCATACACTCATTTCTCTGTCTCTCTCACATCCCTAGAGCTCCATACAACCTGGTTGCAGAGGCTGTGCCAACAAGAATGAAGGTTACTTCCATTGTGTATTCTTTCATATATTCTCTTTAGACTCTGAACACAAAGGACATGGTTAATTATCAAGTGTTGCTACCAGTGGGAGACCATGAAGGACCTAGTCTCTGCACTGTCATCTCCCAATTCTTCAAGGCTACTATACAAGGTAACAGTACAAATACCCACAGGTTGATACTTGTTTAAAGAGTTTTCCAGGGAAAAACTGGAAAGCTCAAAGGATTAGTTCTATCAAGGTAACTCACAGCACTGGAGTTACGTCACCATCCTGTAGCCTGCCTGCTCACCACCGAAAAACATAGGCAGTTCATCAATGATCTCTTCTTGCTGCATCCCAACAGTTTGTCACCTTGCAAGTGCAGTCTCCATGTGCTTCAGTTTATTCTCAACTTTTCCTTATCTTCTGTGTCAGCTAATAGAAGGGGGATTGACAATACCTCTTTTGAGACCCCAGAGGAGAAAAGCATTATCTCTCTTCCTTGGCCACCACCTCCATTCGTATCCTCTCTTCTTCCTCTCTGTTGTAAATGGCATTCAGCTGCCGTTCAAGCTGTAAGGGTAGACATGGAAAAACCAACAATCAAGTCAACAAGGAAAAAAGACAGTTTCAATGAGGTTCAACAACCTCAAATGACTAAGTCACGCATTTGGATTAAGTTTTTGGAAATTTCCAACTTTTTGAGATATGTTGGGTGCAGATATGAACTGATCTAGCTGAAGATTCGATAGCTGATGGTTAATTGACCAGAGAAAGCATTCTAGAGTCATCTTGGAAGGACCCCAACAAGACCAACTCAAACTCTCTTGCAGTTTGAGGAGATGTGGCTAACTGTCACCACCATCCAACTACATGAATTTCAGGTGCTAATTGTGATCATACTGCATGAAATTTTCACCCAACTTGGGTTCTGCAGTGTTCCATTGCTGGCTTTTGCTTGACTTCTTTTAGTTTCAACAATGTGCTAATCAAGGTTGTAGGTGGCACAGAGACTTGCAGTGAAATGTCTACAACATATCAAACTTTTGCAGCAGTAGATATAGTATTTCCATACTTCCAGTGTGGAAAAAAAGTCAATCTCAGAATAGGACAATTAAAGTTAAGAATTTTGAAAACTGTACCCCAACACTTTTCAATTTGGCATTTTGCAGCTCATCCAGTAGGGTTGTCACCCTGCCATACAAAATTTGATGTCACACAGGCCAATACATCACTTCTAAGAATAGTCATATCAATTTTTTGTAAGCAGTTCTGGAAATAGACCAAAATCCCATAAACCCAAGTGCTGAACTCCTTTCCAGAGGCAGGAGAATCACATCATTGACAACTAAAAATTGAAGGTAACAAACTCTCACTAATTCATGGACCTTCAACTGCAACCATGATATCAGATTCATGAACTGCAAGTTTCGAAGGAATGGATCTCACCTAGCTTGCAGTTCAGAGACTTGATGAAGAAGATCTCTCTCCCTGTCTGAAACATCCATCTGTGAAGTCAACCAGATAAAAATATGTTCAAGTATGAGACCTGACCTGTGAATTCCAAACCATGCTGCAAGAGAAGGACTTCAAGTACTTTTGAGGATGTGAACTGTGATCAGTATCAGATAGTGTACGTACTAAAAAATCACCAGAAGAACCAAGACTTGAATTCCTTGAGTATCTTGAGTTCGAATGAAATGAGTGAACTGCATGCACAGTTCATTATTATCCAAAAGTTAGGCCCACTAAAGTCCTCAAATTGAACCATTTTGATTGCTAAACAAGTCTCCATGTGATATGTAAAAGAGAAAGCATATTGAGCTGCTTACAACTAGTAGTGTCGCTTGGACTAAGACTGTTTAGAAGATGAGTCAGAGCTTCCTGCAAATCAAAATCACACCTTTCCAAGTCAAGACACACACCTTAATGGTTCCACTCTTCAACTTGAACTTATGGCTTTCAAGAATGGGACAATAGGTGTGTAAAAGGCTCATGCACCTGCTGCTTCTGACCACAGTGGTAGATGTGTTGCAACTGAGGGACAAGTGCTGCTATGGGCGTTGTTAAGTTGAAATTATGTGTAAACAATGACCCTGGAGCTGGTGGTGCTTGCTGCAATTTTATCAAAACATTAAAAGAAATATAGGTTATTATTTTCTTCAAAAACCACAAATGGCACGAAGAGACAAGTTGAAAAGAGCCACATTTCATGATTACATGAGAGGACATTGTACCAAAGACCAGTACTTTCACAAAAATATGGAAGGCTCACAAAGAAAATATAGATCTCAGAGGAGATTTTATGGAAAGAGCATTGTCGGCAAATGGAAGAAACAGAAAGACCTGTATGAACCAAGTGAAGTTTTTGACATACAATGTCCAGCCAGAAAAGGTAATTGAAAAGACCAAATACTAAGAAGAAAAGGACATTGTAGCTGAAAGCTTGAAATCCCCAGGTTGTGCAACAGAATTAGGACCAGAAGAATTTATAAAGAAAAAAATTTCACCCAGAAACTATTATCATGTGAAAAGCACAAAAATGGTTCCTTGAAGGGTCAGCCCAGAAGACATACAGGGTGCCTTCGCACAGAAGACAAGTCACCCACACTGGCCGACTTGTGAATTGATACACTCTGCACAGTGCGTACCATCGTGCACAAGAAAGAAACAGAAATTAGGCTCTCTCCTAAAAAGTTCCTCTCCCAACTGGAAATTATTCCCAAATAAGAAATTACAGATTTGATTCAAGCAGCAGATATGCAGAATCCTTCCACGATCTTTCTAGGACCTGAGTAAAGGAGCTAGAAACATGTTATTTCTCAACCCAAGCTTGTGCAAGCTGAGTTTGCACAAAGAACCAACAAGACTTTCATCTATCATCTATTGCAAGGTCAAAGAGGGTATTGTGGCTTGCCCATAAAACACCACATTACAACAAGAATGTCTGTATCAGAATTCTGTACAATGATGGAAAGCTTGAAAAGAATTTGACTGTCACCAAGATCAACAACAGTAGGTTCCTCTTAACCATGCCCTGGCAAGAAATTTTCCATCCAAATAACACTGATTACAGACATCACCATCCTGCTCAGAAGAAGGCCACATCAAGACCATTCATGCTCATGTTTCTTACAGCTAAAAAAATGCCATACATTTCATCAAGCTAGAAATGAACAGAAAATCATCACACTAGGAATGGACCACAGGCATTCTCCAAAATTGGCAATAGATCCAATTTAGCATAAGCAAAAGCAAAGGAGGAACTATCTCCCATGGGTACATAGGGGATACCAAAGTACACAGTGCGTCATCTTTGACTCTAGAAAGAGAATCATGCTGATCAAAATATCCCAGAAGAAGCAAGAGAGACAAAAATATTGGTCTCCAGAGACTGATCTGAGTGTAGACAGAGCTTCAACACAGAAGTAGTCAAGCCTGGAGCATGAAGGCAATGCAGTCAAGAGCAGACTCTAATGCGACCAGTTCAAAAATCAGACAGTTACTTGCATTTTATAGCATTGTGGCCATAGATCTCATGCACAGAACAAGAGGCATGTGTCATGGTGCTCAATACATCTGATCTTGAACACAAATTCCCAATTAGTCATTACAAAGGAGGAACTCAATTGAGGCAACTAACATTGTTGTTAAGAAAAAAGAAAAACTAACCACTACATCCCAAGACTAGGCCAGTTTGACAGGAGGTTCCTTTTCAAGGGATAGAGCTTGGCAACTTGAAAATAGCTGCTGTTGAACAAGTACTTAGTTCATCCCAGCATCTTTGCTTGGAGTTCATTCCTTCTTGAGCTTTAAGGAGGCACAATAAACCCAGAATAAACAGCCACATAAGCAGCTCCAGAACAAACCAAAAGCACTGGGAAATTTCTGCTTAGAGTTCAGACACACTCACTTCATGTTCAAGGTTATGTCTTATGATGTTACACATTGCAGTCCTTTTTACTTCAGTCTTGACTCCTGTGCAGTAGAATAACTAAGTCAGATTACAGTCTTGTTTCCCCATGGTTAACTTATTCTCTAAATCACCTCTATTGAAGTTAGAAAGCAAGAACTTAACTCAAAGGTAGGTACAGGAAAGCAGAACTGGAATCTCTTCCTCACTCCAATTTTACTCCTTCCCTTCCTTATCCACAAATACTAAACACAAGAACCAAACTTTTACTCACCTTGGCATCAGTTTTTCACAGTGAAAAAATCAACCAGTGAGATTGGGGTCCTTAAACTAAATTGTAGTGGGTCCTAGATAGGCAGAGTTCCAAGCAGAGGAGAATATCTTCATAAGTATTGAGAATTTCTCGATACCTACAACTTACATCAAGCTGAGAAGAAACTGAAGATGAACCTGTAGTAAGGAACTGGATATTTCAGTTCTCACCAAAAAAACAGAAACCATTAATGGAAACCTGACCCTAGAGAAAAGAGAAACCTGACCACAAAACAGAAGAATTAATGAGTGGTTTGAACAACAGCATGGGTCATATGCATGTTGAGGGACTTTCAACAGCAAAATGTATAGTATTGACAAGCTATCATAACATCCCCACTCACTTCATCTGTTTCCAACAATGGGTGCAGGTAAATGTCAAACATTAACCCAGGTACTGAGTGTCTGTCACAAGAACAGCAGTAGCAGGCAAACTCAGCCATGGTGCTGGCTAGCTCAAGAAAAATAATAACAAAAGTCCTCAAGAAAAAAAGACTAACATTGAAATAGAAAAAGGCAAGAAAACAAAAAACCCAACAAACAATAAAGAATGAAAGAAATCAGAGAGAAGAAAGGAGGACATTGAAATGAACTTTAAGAGGAAAAAGTCAGCTTACAAAGTGGGCTCCCCACTTAGGAATGATAAACCTTTGAAGATTCCACAGGCAGAAACTCCAAACAGACACCTTTCTTTGGTAAACTCCAATTACAGAAGAGAAGCTTGTCAATGCACTCTACGTAAGTGTTCATGATATGGACATGGGTTAAGCCCTAGAGAAGCCCAATTGCATGTCAACAGTCCCTCAGTACAAAGGCCATAAAAAGCCTATACATTTGAGTTGAACTCACTGTAACAAGGCATATAAATTTCGTACCCCACACCTCAGGGATACAGGAATCATTGAGAAACAGTGCCAAAACTATAGGGCTTGGGTTCAGGATTGAGAATCCAGGGCTTGTGGTTCATGCTAAATGTTTTAAGCACCCATCTTTCTTCAAGAACAAGCCATAATGACCTGCTTAGCATCAAACCAATAGCCCAATGGTTAGGATCACAGCAACCCTGAAAGCTCTTATTGGTTATATATTCCCAGTGATCTGCCTAAACGTTATGATCCCCTGGGCATCACAAGGCATCATCCAAATTGGAGAGCCTAGGACAAATACAAGTGTTAGGCAACAATTCCCAAAATAAGTTCCCAGTTACAGCTGTTACTGTGTGGAGATCTGAGAAGGAAGCAGTCCCCCTAACAGTGAAGAAGCCCATGTCACCAAATCAATTCTCTCACAACACACTCTACACACCATGTACAATGAGTTACATCACCACAACAACACATGTTGTCAAGAGAAATGCTCACCTTCAAGTCAACATCATCTGAAGTTACAGAAAAGCGACCTTTGTGAAGCACTGGACCCTTCTGAGAAGATGCCTTTGTCTTCTCTTCTGTGATCTCTTTAGTACCTGTCACAGTATTCAAAGGAAGGGACTGACTAAGCTTTAAGAGCATTGGCAGCAGGAGCAAAGTGAGGCACAATCCGTTGAGACAGAAAAGAGAAAACAATGACAAAGGAAGACAACAAAGTTCCAAGGCAACAGCAACTCCATACAAAATAATCAGATGTGTACACTCAGATGATGCAAGAGAAGGAGCAAACCCAAAGTAGATCTTGAACCCCCTTGATGCCCATTGGCAGGTCGATGGTCCATCACAGCACGATCACCAACAGAAGCCAAAGGTCCATTGAAAGAACGCTCCCGCTGTGGAGTTCGCAAGTACTCTTCACTAGTTCGTCCACTGTGCCGGTGATCCCTTTCTCTGCCAATAAGCACATAGAAGGAATGTAACAATGTGAGAAAACTAGTGCAGCAGAGGACAATCTGACAAATGCGTAAAAGCAGCCATCAAAAAAGATGGAATATTGAAGGTTTAGCAATACAATGCAGGACAAACCAGTATTGTGTTTGTATCTCTTCACCACTATGGACTTTCTCGGTCTCTATCTAGAATTTGAAACTCTTTACTACTGTATATGATACTGATATACCAATAGATCATGTAATCCATATCATTAGAACATTTTCCAATTGAGCTAGCTCTAAGGATTCTGCAGCTCATGTGCTTTCACTTCACTAGTAATATAGACAGTATAACTGCGGATAAGAAAGAGAGATACTGGCACAACATAATATGAACAAAGGCTTTACCTGTCCCGATCCCTAACTTCTTCTCGTCCACGGTATGATTGAACCCCACGATCTGACACATGAGAGAAGCTACTTATGCGACGAATGAAATCCCGGGAACCCTCCTCGTAGCGTTCCCTCTCATCATCTTTCCGATGTTCTCCCTCCTCTTTTTCTTGTCTTGGTTGCATTTTGTCCTCTGATTTTCGATGCTCCCTTGGTGACCCATGCGCCTTGGGACTTCCAAGACCTGGGTCATCCTCAAACACATCAAATCGACCTCTGCAACACCATTAGAGAAGTTAGTGCCTTTTGAAGGTTTCTGACATCCATGCTTTCACCCCACTGCAGATATCTAAGGAGAGAAAGCAGCTCTCCACAGCAACCAGGAATGGGTATGCCTTTGGAACTTCAATTCTAAACTAAGCTACTTTTTTTACTATCAGGCAAAGGATATTGTAAATGAAGATCAACAAATATCTAGCTTCAATAAAACTTCAGACCCCACTTATCTTTGATCCAGATTTCACAAATGACAAACCAAAAAAAGTCTTTGCTTCCCACACCCTCTTGGCCACACTTGCATCTGAACACATGTAACTCTAATCCCTCATCATTACACATGCTACAGCAAAACGGAAAATAATTATAGCTCATGACACTGCACCGATACTCATAAACAGGCAACCAAAAGCTTGTCTATGATAGGATTCAAACACAGAACTTCCTTGAATTATAAAAATTTTGTGAGAGAACATCTAACAAACTGTTTCGGGCAGATAAGCCTCAAGACACATGTTAGAAGAACAAACAAAATTTCAGGATCCTGTATGTTATGTGGCTACAGGCAGGCTCTCCATATTGAAGTTCTCAAAATTCCACAGGCCACATCATAACCACACCTTGACTTCCATTTCAGATGAGATCAGGAACATGTTAGAGGACATGTTCAGTGCTAACAACCATACAATAGTAAAAATGGCATCCATCTACCTAGCACTCATCAAGCAGTTCAGACCTGTTTACATTCAACACAAATTCTTGACCAGATCAGAACAATCTCATCAACAGTATACTCACATATGCGTGGGCTCTTTTCTCCAATATTCCGTTCCAGACCTATGGGTCAGAACACAACACTTGTTACCTCCAAAATCTACAAAACTCTCAGGGTTACTGCACACAGCCTTTTGGAACTAACTGCCCTTATGTTTCCTGGTCCTACCTAGTCAGCATTCCAAGACCTATTTTATTATCTTTCATTGCACACAACATGTGGATGTGCACAATAGCAAAGTTCTCTAAGACATGCTGAAAATTCCGGAGCCATTACACACTACTACTCCAAAACAGATATAAGAACTGACACTACAAAGACTCCTTACTATGTGATACAAATTTAGATTTCTCTTCATCTCACAGAAGAGCAGATCAATTGGTCTCACCAATTTGCAAATCTCATAACTTTGGTCCCCTTTTGCACTGTACACTTTCAGGCATCAGACTTGAGTTACATTTTGGATGGTGGAGCAACAATAAAGCAGGTCTGACTTGGAGACTGTGGATGACAGGATGACTTGGCACTCAAAAGCAGATAATGCTCAAGCTTCTTCATCAGAGTCAGATTACTCAGCATCAAACCCAATTCCTCCTAGCATCCACTCCACACAGGTATTCATTGAGCTACTACCAGTATCAAGGAAGGCAAAACATACTTTGAAGTGTTACCCAATTTGGGTTGCACAGAATTTGATAAAGGTCCTGCTCGAATCCTTGTCACCCTCTCCCCTGCCTGTTTCATCAAACAAGACTAACAAATTCACTGCTGAGACTTAGTAACAGACTTCCTGACAAACTCCCTGTCCTGACAGAAAATCTCTCCACAGCAGTTGACGCTGGAAAGAAAAGGTGACATACCATACAACCTGCACCCAGAATTTCATCAACTTTGACTACTTTTTAGGTTCTTTTCAACTCATGTATCATGGTATCTCTGGCCATCCATCCTGCCTTGTCAGGGACCTAAGTTCCAGCTTCACTTCATCAAATTAATGTATAGCTCTTGGCTTGGCTTCTCCCGGTACACTTCAGGGATTTCAATCCCACAATGCCCAGCATAGGCTACCCCATCTGGTATGGTCAGCCTGTTCACAAATGCAGACATGCTGGTGGTAAAAGAGTAGCATGCAATGTACAACCCAAAAGTGCTTGGAAGGGCTTGAAATACTTACATCATTTGCAGTCTCAGCTATGATGGAGTGAATGGTAACAGGGACCTGAAACCTTTCAGATGATGATTCTCGGCTCAGGGATGGTTCAGCAGCTGTTGGTAAGAACTTAGGAGAAGAGCTTGCAGACCCTTCTGTCCCTCTGGAGGCTGATTTTGGACCTTCCTCAACCTGCTTCAGAACTTCCTCAACTTCCTTGGCTTTTCTGGTGGTTGGACTATCATCATCATCTTGAATCTGGCAGGAGCTTGGCAGTAGACATGATGTCAGTAAGAGGAAGGTATGTTGACTGGATATACCTGCATGTATCAAATGGACTCCTTCCAATATACAATGTTGTAACCAATTCAATATGTTAGGAGTTTAGAATCAATCAAAAAGAAACTAACCATAGCTGCTTGCATCTTCAGATCTTCCACATTGAAGTTCCAGCTGCTCACTCCTCTCTTATACTCACTCTGTGATAATGCAACACACATAATTAGCACATGATTTGAGAGTTCACATCCAAACTTGACCACAAGAGCATCAGTCTGTACAGAACTCTGAAAACATCCAGCAAAATGTGTGACATATGTACAGTTAAGATTGCATACAGACACAGCTTCAGTGGATATGCCTTGCAACAACCATAGTGCACAAGAAGGAGAGAATGTAGTAATGCTTCATGTAAGTTAATTTGAACAATTTCCACAGAATATTGCCTAGGAGATGAAAAGCACACTGCACCTGTGACCTCTCTTCTTGCTCCATGTATGGCATTTCCTTTTGAGCAAGCAGCTTAGCATCCTTAATCTGTCACATATTGAAATTGGACAGGTAAGAACTTATCTATGAAACAGAATATGAGAGGAAGCTTCAAAAACCCTTGACTTCACCCTTGAGTCATGCTCACTTCTTCAGCACCTTGATCTCACAAATAGACCATGTAGAACATGTCACCTTGATCTCACAAATAGATTATGTAGAACATGTCACCTCGATCTCACAAATAGATTATGTAAAACATGTCACCTTGATCTCACAAATAGCTTCTGCAGAACATTCTTACAACTGCCACATGGATCTCTAAAGCATTCCACATCCTATAATTCTTGAGACCAATCCAGATCATCAGACTGCACCTGCATACCTTTAGATTCTTTACTCTTTCCCCTAGAGGAGGCAGTCCCTCCAGTACATGACGAGCAATGTAGTCTGCTGAACGAGCCTGCCTGAAAAACGAATGTCTGGACAGCTTCTCAGCAGTTGGACGCTTAGCTGGATCCTTCACTAAGCACATGGCAATCATCTCCTTGAAAGACTGCACAGGGCAAGAAGCAAACCATAAATTAGGGCTGGCCTGCTCAGATGCATGGTGCAAGAACTTTAAAACTGTGTTTGCTTTACAACACCCGTAATTGTTACATGTCTTCTGTGAATAAACACAAGGGTAAGGATTCCCATCAATCAAATGCAGTGCATGCAAACAAGTCATGCCTGCACCAAGCTTGCATTATAAGGCATCACCTAAAAGTGGTGGAAAAATTTAAGCTCCAAGGATTGTGGCTCTCTCTAGTATATGTTCCTCTATTATCTTATAGCCACTAAGTGAAAACATAAGCAGACTGAAAAAAACTTAAAACCTCAATATGGCCTCATATACAGACAATCTCTGGACAGCAGTATGCAAATAGACAGCACCCAAACTACATGTAGAGAGCTGGTTGGTGTGCAATGGGTTAGCAAGATACCACTTTATAGATGACTGACCTTAGAAAACCTTTTATCTCGATCATAGTCCAGGCCAGGAGGTGCATTTTGCATTGTCATTAGCAACACCTGTTGAGGAAGTGTCAAAAAAAGTCAGTGATAAACACCAGCAAACATTTGAGGTGTAATATCAAAGAGACCCCACATTTGCATGAGTCCCTGCAATCACTACCACTCTATAAATTTGTCTCTGCCACCATTTTGTGAGAGATTCATCAATTTGCTACAGCCACTCATTTAAAATCTACAACTAATTTGTTTGACACAGTTTGAGATCAAAGTTTGTCTCAATATCAGCTTAAAGCCAGGTTATATCTAAATCAGCATATTTGACATGTTAGGATAGCAAAAAAATTTGGAGAGGACAAATGCATTGTGTACAATGTACCTTCATTGGAGGGAACTTTGAGAAGGGTGCATGCCCATGAGCAAGCTCCAATGCCGTAATGCCAAATGACCATATATCAGCTCTGCAAAACATAGTATGCCCATTGTAAACATGAGAGACTCTCAATCGACTCTACTCAGTGGATGTCATTGTCCATATAATACAGCTTGAACACAGCAAGAGAAGGGTGAAACAGAAGTATCACTAGAATGCTTAGCAACATTTGTGAGCCTTTTGCATGCTTATAATTAGTGGAAAGGCAATGGAGCTCCTTCCTCCACGACCAAAAATAACACGAACTAATACTCACACCTGCCCTGTTTGTTTGAGCCCCTGACATAAAGATTCTTGTACTGCATTTAACATGTTTGATTGCAAATGTCAAAATGCAGCATCTGTAGCCTTTTCAACATGAGACCTCAATGACATAAGGGTTCACAAACATACTAGAAGAGGTGAAATCCAACATGAGAGAAGAGAGACAAGGACCAAAGAAGGATCATCCAAACCTACTTGAAATCATACCCATGGAGCTGCTCCATAACCTCTGGTGCCATCCTGGAAAGAATTCAAAAACACCAATGGTTGTAATTTGGCTCCACATTTTGTTCTAACAAAGGATGTATGACAACCAGTTGATTGGGACACAGATAAGGAAATCAACTTACAAGTTGTCAGACAATAATTCCTTAATGAATTAATGTGCACCATGTAGCCCACTCTTTCTTACTCATCATCAAACCAAGGTCAATTCTCCATAATCAAATAAGTAACCTATATCCAGACAGTCAGTCAACCTAGGGTCATTCCAAACCTTGTGAAAACTGTACAGCAGCTTCTGAACTGACATCTGGAAGTCAAGTATTCACTAGATGCAATGATCCCACAAAGTTTAGAAATTGCACCAGCAAGGGGTTCCAACAAAAGTGTTCCTTGAACGCTGCCTATCCCCAGTATCAAACATGCATGCTGAAACCCCAAAATCTCCAAGCTTCACTGCTCCATTACCATCAATTAGGATGTTCCCAGCCTGCACAGAAAATCATACTTATGAATACTGCTAGAGCAGCCAATCATACATTGGTATATCTGCTGAATCATAGATCATCTTCAGCACAAAGTCACTGGTGAACAATAGTAAGCCTCCTGGACTTTCCAAAACCAACTTTGGACAGTTATCATCACAACGCATATTCAACTTGGTGATCTAGGAGAACCAATACTCTCACACACTTTGCAACCACCCACTTGCCCAGATGAACACAATGAAACATGACCCCCATGCCACATAATTTAAACAAGGTCAACCTGTCTAAAGCTAGATTTGAAAACCAAGTCAAGATGCAGAAGCCAGGATACCTTTACATCTCGATGAATATGGCCTTGACGATGAAGGTATTCAATTGCCTTTAATGTTTCCTTCAAGACAGTTGCAATGACAGGCTCATCGAAACCCTCAGGAAAAGCAGCTTTCATGATGTGCAGACATGATCCACCTGCCAGATATGGCATCACTACCCACAAATTTTGGTCCACCACGAAAGAGCAGTGCGCCTTAACCACATTTGCATGGCTGATCAGGCTCATCGTCATTGCTTCTCTACGAATGTCATCCTAAAGGCAACAGACAATTGAGCACTCTCGATAAGAAACTCTTGCACTTTTTACAGGATCATAAATTACAGTTGGTCAGTGACTTTTGTCCTGTTGAAACATACAAATCTTGTTCAAATGTCAAAATGCTTGTACAAACACAAAGCATTGAACTTCATCACAAAGCAGGCACATTCCTGTATCCAAGTTCTCTTCTACTCTGCTCCTGCCTTCATAGGTATCTCAAGCTTCATGCCTGAAATCAAACCTGCAGCATTCACCCAGTGACCCTGAAAAGATCCAAACTTCAGATCTGATCATAGAAGTATCGTCACTATAATTCACGAAGAAGTACAACATGACCCAGGTACATTCTTGTATCCAAGTTCTTCTACACTTCTCCCTATTGCATTAATTATAGGTATCTCAAGCTTCATGCCTGAAATCGAACCTGCAGCATTCACCCAAGGACCCTGAAAAGATCCAGATATTGGATCTAATCATAAAAGTATCATCGCTGCAATTCACAAAGAAGCACAACCTGACTCAAGTACATTCTTGTATCCAACTTCTTCTACTCTGCTCCTTCTTGCATTAACTACAGGTATCTCAAGCAGGTTATCTCAAGCTTCATATCTGAAATCGAAATCTGCAGCATTCATGCAATGACCCTGAACCAGATCCAGACTTTGGATCCAATAATAAAAGCATTGTCACTACAATTCACAAAGAAGCACAACCTGGCCTGAGTACATTCTTGTATCCAAGATCTTCTACTCTTCTCCTTGCATTAATTACACATATCTCAAGCTTCATGTCTGAAATCAAACCTGCAGCATTCATGCAATGACCCTAAACAGATCTAGACTTTGGATATCTGTTTCCAAATTGCAGACAGATGTGTCGAGCTCTTGAGCCTTTCTTAACTGGATGATAGTATCCAATGGTTGGAGGCAGATCAGAAACATTGGGGGAGGAAGGAACAGAACAGCACAAGCATGAAGTTTTCTTAATACAAAACAGCAATGTTTCTCAGGTGTGTTGAGAGAAAGGAAAAACATTACCAGATTGCTGTTGCACTTCTCGAGATTCAAGGTTTTGACTGCCACAACCTCGTTCAAGGGAACACATAATGCCCTGTATACAATTGCACTGGCGCCCTGCCCTATTTCCTCGAAAAGCTTGTAGTCTGACGCCACCAAAGGGAATCCTTTCCGAGTCTCTACTCCTCCCTGTTGTGACGACCTCTCCATCATGACTCCTCCAGTCTTGCTTGAGATCTATTACCGCCGCGCGAATGTCAGCTAACGCTCCATCTCTCTCTTTCTCGCAGCAGCAGCAGCAGCAGCAACTGCTCCTCCACTCGCAGACTTCTCTTCTCCCTGTGTGTTTTGTTTTCTTCTTCCCTCAGGAAGAACAAGATCCAAGTCTTTTTATCTATAACAACATCCTTCTGAGATTCACGAGCATTTCCGGATACCTACTTTTTTCGCCGCAGTGAATGGAATTCTTCGTGTTCGCTGCTTTCTACAACGTTGATTTCTTCGCATCCTGTTGTGTCTTTCCTCACAGAAAGGAAGCAAGAGGAAGAAGAGTGCTTGCTTGCTTGCTTGCTTGCTTGCTTGCTTGCTTGCTTGCTTGCAATTCGACGAGGAAAACGCATCAAACTCCGGGGGTTTATTGCACACTGAACTCGATGCAGAATCAAAATCGCGCACCTGCGAGAGCTCGAAATTCCCACTCGCTGACTGAAACTGACGAAGGAGAGAGAGAGAGTTTAGAGAGAGCTTGCGCACATGCGCAGAGGAAAACGACGTCCGCTTAGACTGAGCGCGGAAAGGAGCTCTCGGAAGACAGACAGGCGCAGGCTTCCGCTGCTCTCAGAGGCCGAAAGATGCACCAAGAAGCTCGGTGCCTTCTAGCATAGAAAAAGGCAACACTCTCCTGACAAATTGTAGATTTCTAGCTGATTTGCATGTCTCAGACCTGATCAGGGTTTCACAAAGACACAGGCCTAGCAGTAGTAGTAGTAGTGCAGCTCAACCAACACGGCTGCTGGCAGGTGCAACAGGAAAGTGGCTGTGGAAGTGTTGTGAATGGACAACAAAGTCCATGAAATCGCCCTCCAGCAAACTGTGCAACACACAAAACGTACTGGAAAAGAGAAAGAGAAAACGAAAACTCCCCGCAAGGAAGAAAAAAAAGAGATTGAGCGGTGAAGAAACAAGCGCAACAACCTTGCGCGTCAGCTCTGTCGCTAATCAGTCCTCCACATCAGGCACTGGACGGCAAGCGACCGAGCGACCGAGCTTTGCAAGCCTTTGATAGCAACCAGTTGCGAATCCCGTATCCTCTACACGGAAGAAGGCACATCAGCGAAAGAAAAGGGATTTTTTCTTGCTTCCTTCAAGACACCGATCTGAAGCTTGGAGAAGCGAAATGCGCTTGGGAAATTCCTCTGCCCGCAGTGACTACTGCTACAGTGGAGCTCGCAGGGGGAAGCGAGGCAGGCAAGCAAAGCTTCGTCCTCTTCTTCTTCTTCTTCTTCTTCTTCAGAGCTTGCTGCTGCCATCGCCATAGCTAACTCCAGGTTTTAAGTCCGAGTTTAACTTGAATCGCATTAACCACAGTTACTTTTGGGGATTCCCTCTTCACTGGGGGCGCTGGATTTCCGCCTATATTCGCTTCCTGTTCCCAATCGGTTCTAAATAGTGGTTTTTCTTTTGTTGGCGAATTTTCGCAATTCGGCGAGTGTTTTTTTCAGAAAATGAAAAATAAACAAGAAAATTTCGGGGGTTTCTAGGGATTTCTTCGCCATTTTTTGAAATAAAAATAATTAAATTAGCCATATATATATATATCGGCACTTCCTAGGTCGCCACTTGTAGTAACACTTTTGTAAAAATGCAACAGCCCACCTAGGACAGTCGCCATTTAATGCTGGAGATCCTCGCCAGCAGACTTACATGAGGAATTTGAAAACCAAAAAAAAACCCTGCTCCCAAGGCCGGCCACCAAGTTCTAATGTTTAACCTGGGTTTTTTCTTTTCAATTTTGTGACGTAGGTGAACTGGCGATCATCCACAAAAGGAATAGCAAAATTTGGCTAAAGGTCATAAGGGGAAAGTAGAAATATTTTAGAAACTTGCTTTGTTTTGGCAACCTCCTCAGGAAAGTATTTTCTAAATGGCGAATTCAGAAAAAAAAATTGTCCTCAAAACATGGCAACGTTTGGCTCTTTTTTTCCCAAAATGATCCTTAGTACCCCTAGCACTACATTTTTTTTCTCACCACGATGTGAAGTTTCAAACACCGAAAAAAAAAAAAAAACATCACATGGGTTGTAAGTTCTAATGTTCTAACCAATCACTACATGAATGTCTATTTGGGTTTTTTTTTTGGTTTTCTTAATTCGTAATGATTGCAATTATTATTAGGCTTTTAAGGGGTACACTTTGGTCTAGGGAACCCCTAACTTAACAAGAATTCGAGGTTTTCGAGAGAGAAAAGGGCTTTGAGTATTTAATTGCACCTTCCCCTGGACCATTTCAAAGCGTAACTGGGTCCCATGCAGCATGTTAAGGTGGAATAAAGGAATA
>Ga0209611_10003895_pt1 | contig 25661 bp, 21 predicted proteins | sample S1TSphgellanicum_3_FD_187693 | JGI IMG/M metagenome (GOLD analysis project Ga0209611, IMG submission 187693) | Host-associated microbial communities from peat moss isolated from Minnesota, USA - S1T2_Fc - Sphagnum magellanicum MG (SPAdes) (version 2) | ecosystem: Host-associated > Plants > Peat...
ACACTAAATAATGGGGATCAGAGCTTTTCACTAGATTGGAGAAGCACTTATTGGAGTTCTAATTGAACAAACCGTTATACATATGATATATAGAGTTCTCTGGATTTATCCAGACTATGATTTAAAGCGGTTCATTATCTATGTAATCAAAATAAATATTATTTCAGTACCTTTTCTGAAAATAACAGAAAAAGGCACATGTCATATAATAAAATTCAAATTTGAGATTGACCTATTGAAAATCATATGGGATGTGAGGGAAATAAAAAACGAAGGGAGAGTAGGTTATTATTAAATTAATAAACTTCCATATCCTTTACGATTATTTTTACCTCTTTCAAAATGAAGCTTCAATCAAAATCTAAAGATTTATTTAACTATTAGATTACATTCCATAAATCCAGAGCTTTTTCCCTGGCCTGGGGGTTCCAGTATTAAACTTCCATAGCCATTTTATATATGCAAAATTCATATAATATCTTGTGCTTGGACATTATAAACAAACTTCAAATCCTAATGCATTTGGCATTGAAAATGATGCAAGCATTGATCTTCAAACCTTAAGAAAGGATTGCACAATCATGCAACCTCCATTCCAATAAATTGAGAGCAATCTTCTCCATTATGAAAGAGAGAAAATGGATAGCCACTTAGTCACATTTACATAGTCAACAAACTAAGGGCTCCCCTTTGGAACAAAATTCATTTTCTTGCCAGCTTTTACAACACCTAATTCATTGGACCCAATTCCCAAGCTCCAAGAGAAGGGAACTAGATATCAGAACAAGGAACCAAAAAAATTAGGGAAATGTGCAAGATAGGGATGATGATTGAGTGGTATTAGAAACTAGCCATTGAAACCCTACAGAACACGGTCACGGAATTATTCGAAACGCTGGACTATCAAACAAATGCCTTACTATCCTAGACTTTGAAATGTATGATGTGGGTAAGGATCATCACAGATCCTTGTTTATAGTTCTTGTCTGACTTATAGAAACTTAATCCAATAATGATCTAAATGTTTTGGATCACTCATTTTTGGTTGTTGATTAGTGTAAGAAACAACCTTGGATTTGAGGTGAATGGGAATAATTACTACCTATTAATGGATGGCATTTACTTTTGATGGTCAATATTCTAATAAATCATTCATGAACCACAATTTGAGAAGCGTAAGCACTATGCACAATGCCATGAAGCAATCCAGAAGGACTTTGAACAAAGCTTTGGGGTTTTGCAAAGTCAATCTGCAATTGTTCAAAACCCTTTTCAGCAATGGGATTAGAATGTAGTTTCATATATTTTCATTGTGTGTTATCTCACATAATATGATAGTAGGAGAATAGGATAGTAGAAAGAAGCTCTAGAACCATGTTTTGATGCAACTACAATTCATGTTAGGGAAGGGCTTTCTTTTGTTGAGTAAGAAATGGCCTCAAGAAATAGAAAATGTAGATATGCACTTCAAACTATGAAATGACTTGATTGATCATCTATGGACTCCAAAAGGAAACAATGAATTCACATTGCAATGAAAATTCCCATTGTACCAAGTTTTTCATGAACAATCACTTTTTTTTTTGCCTCAAATCTGCCCTAGCATGCACTATCTAGATTCTACATCATATCAACACTTGTTTCCTCTACTTATGCATCAATATTTATCAAATTGATGTTGTCTGGTGAAGGAGTTGGAACGGTTCCAAAATGGGCAATCGAAGCTACTAAAAGCATTGGCACAACATTCGGCTCAACAACATTTGATGCATCACTCAAAGCAACAACATTCAACACGACATTTGACATTTCATTCAATCAAGCCCACAACTTCTTAAGCTCTTTAGTTCTTTGAAGAAATATTCACAAGTTTTTTTTGAAACTAAAGATGCTTCTACTATTGTGAAGAGAGCCATCATGCTTTGATTTTCCATAATCGCAAGCTTCTTCAATGTGGCAAGTGTCATGTTTCTTGTGGCCCTTGCTTGGACCCTAGCAGTGATTCATTTAGGCGTTGGATTTTTTGGTGTTCTTCAATTGGATTTGTGCCTTGTGGTTGTCTTGTTGTAGATAACTTAACATCAACTAGCTACACTTCACTTCCATCAAGCTGAATAGTGGCATCAAATGCAAGTGCACTCTTGCGCTTCATGGATGGAGTTGTGAGCTTCTGCGATTTTGCACACACATCACCAAAGCATGGCACATCTTTCGGCACTAACCAACGATGTATAAAAGTGAAGCTTGCATTTTAGGGGTGCTTTGTTTTGTACAATTCTAGTGTGTTGTGCAAAGCATTCTCTACATTCATTCCTAATTCACACAAAACCTAAAAAAGCTTCAACAAACTTATTCACATCATGTTTGATAACCCCCCATTTTGTTTCTAGGAACCGCGAAAGCTTCTCTGCGCAACCAAGTGATCAATACTTATTGTAATGTGTGCAAACCCTATCCCAAAATGTTGAACTCTTCTGACCATTCCCTGTCACTGAGAGATGTGCAAGAACGAGCAAGCAAGTTGTTGTTCCTTCTCTGGAACAAATTTTTTTTCCTTCCTTCTTTGCAACAGCCAAAGTTGCAAAAATAGTATGAGTGATGGTGAATGACATCATGAATGCTACATCCCAGGCTAGCGACGTCACTAAAAGCAAATGTAATGAAAATTACAAGCAAGGTAACCTGCCGAAACTAATGGAGCCGGGAGGAAATTTTGTGCAGGCCCCAGCTAAGTATTTGAAGCGGTGTGTAGAGGGTGGGGTGCCGTAAATAGGAGCAGTGGCAGCCGACACTGGAAAATGCTGTTTCTTGCAAACGTTGGAGATGGGTTAGCCCTCTCCATCTCTTTTCTCTAAAAAGACGAATGCTGCCCGGACACAATTTGGGCCCGTAATGGACAACGAATGTCCATTACAGGCCCAAAATTTATAGCAGGAGGTCAAAGGAGGGGGCCGAACATCACAGCAAATTCAGTTTCCAAGGTCTATTTCTCCCTCCATCTCAACCCAAACGGATTTTCTTACCTAAAAGCTTGAAGGTGTTCTAGTGCAATGGAGGATGGGAAAAGGGATCTGGTAGTGGTGGTGGGAGGATCGGGTTACTTGGGTTTACATTTATTGGCTGAGCTCGCAAAATGTCAGGCACATAAGTATAGAGTGGCATACACCTATCACTCTCAGCCACCATCGCCACAACTACAACAACATCTTCCCAATGTAAAATCGTTCCAAGTTGATCTGGTCACTGGCCACGGCCTCGATTCCATATCTTCGGCGTTGGGCTTTGTAAGTCATCATCCTTCTGCCTATGTTTGAGCTTTGGTGGATGAGAGGAATCCTTAGGTTAAGTTCTTTGTGTTAAAAAGGGGTTGGGTTTACTACACTGTCGGTCTGTGTTCACGGTTGGGATCTTGGATCCACAGTAGTAGTTTAGATGCCAGTGACTGATCCCTTTCTAATCTCTATCTTTGTATTTCGAAATCCATCTACTCATCAAACCTTTACAGGAGTATTCCAATCCCAAGGAAGGCCTTATGCCTTGTATGAATCTGACTGATGTTAGGCTTTCATATCCTATTATTTGGACATGCGAGAATTTTTCAACCAACTCTGTGATGCAGCAAATCTGTATTGTTGGTGAAGTCTCAGCCCCTGGAAGCAGTAGACACATAAGTCTGTGCAATCCCAGAACATCTTTTGTTCTTTCAGGCATTTGCTATTCTGAAAATTTTATGTCAGAATTACATTGTTCCAGGTTCAGGAGATACTTGCTTTGTCTTCAAGTAGAAAGGTATCTGTGTTATTTCACATCAGAAGCCAGGGTCCTCTTACCAATTCCTGCTAGGTTTAATGCTGAATTTTCATGGTCGCAGTGATGAGTTTAATTGTTATCTTGAGCCAATAAGCCCAGTTCTTGCTTTTCCAATCTTTGGATGTAGACCCCTGGAACAATTTTCAAAAGAGAAAAGTATTCCACATGATCAGTCCTAGTAATGTTCCTTTACTATTTCATACATAGGACTAAGAACAACAGCTTCTCCATGCAATCAGGTGAAGCCTGAACTGAGGTCTCAATGTTATTTCTTTCTTTTGTGAAAGCTTCAACATATTCATTATTTTTTCCAATTTTCCAGTAAAGAGAGTGCAAAAATCCTCTGGAGATTTTGTGATGTCCATATGGCAAGGAATTGTGATTGGAATTCACAATGATACCGGTGCCCATATTTTGCATCTATAGTAGAATGCCTGTTGGAAAGGACCTGCTACTATGAGGGGCCTTGGACTTAGATCCCTCTGAACAGAGAACTCCACTGCACAAAGTGTCAGTATCATTGTGAGCTTGACAGGATTCTCATGGTTTTGTGCTGGGGGAGGGTGGATGATTGTGGCAGCCACATGTGGTGGTAAACTGTGCAGCCCTATCCAATCCACGGGCATGTGAGCAAAACCCAAATGCTGCAATGGCTATAAATGTCCCTCATACAGTCGTAGAGTGGCTGACATCCATGAATGCACCAACTCTTCCCCTCCTCATCCATCTCTCAACTGATCAGGGTGAGGTACTGCATTGCCATTCATAACCTAATTAATAGTCAAAGTAAGGTCATGATGCCCAAAGCAATCAGAACTCCATGTCTGAATAAGGGACTGGAGTAAAGGCTCATTCTTTTTGGTGTGAAGGCCCACAAGTATTTTCACTTTATCAAAATCCTCCTCCAATTCAAATACCAATTTAAATGGCTGCACTCAATTTTGGGTCAGCCATAGCAACTTCTCATAGAACTCTGGGAATACTTGGATTCAATACTGCTCTGTTCTCAATTCTGTTCTCAATTTTTCGGTACTTCTTGTGAGAGTGAGTTCACCATGTGCAGTTGATCTACAGTTTCCAGGTCATATCTTTCTCATGAACTCTGTGATGTCCCAGGACAATTTGCATAGCTGGAAAAGCTAATATCTTTGTTGTCGCTGTGGGATTGTGACAGTTTATGAGGGAATCAAATCATTCTATACAGAAGATGATGAAACCAAGCCTGTGAATGTGTATGGAAGATCAAAGGTGGTGGCAGAAATCTATGTGAAATCAAACTATGCTAATTATGCAATTCTAAGAAGTAGCATCATTTATGGACCGCAGCCTTTCATCCCCCTCCCAAAAACCCTGCCTCTCCAGGTAAAGTTTTTCTTGGCAAAGTTTGCTGCCTTCTTGAAAATACCCTGCATTCCTTTATTTTGTCCACATAAATAAGTCAACCTGTGCTTGTGAAGACTGTTGTGCGATATTGATGTGTGAAGGTAATCTGTTTAATGGGGTCTCAATGAATGGGTAACAGTTACTCTTGTTATACCCCTAGAGAAACTCTGATAGAAAAGGGTGGACAGGTTGCATCTATTTCAAGGTTTTCACACATGTAATTATCTGGCTTGGACAAAGCCTTTCAATGATCTGACATTTCCCTCTTATCCATAGATATGCAATACCATCAATACATATAGGTCAGTTGTCTTGGATGGGTGTTTTGCTAGCTAATAGTGCCTGATGACTGCTGCAGTGGATTGACGGTGTACTCTCGGGGGGTGGAGAAGGGGAGTTTTTTTGTGATGAGTTCCGGTGCCCCATATATGTGAAGGATGTGGTGAATGTAATAGAGCTTCTAATTGCAAAAAGTATTGCCACTGAGGGGAGTCATATGCATCTGGTCTTGAATTTGGGAGGCCCTGATAAGGTGTCTCGAGCTGACATGGCAGATGTAGTGGCAGAGGTGCAAGGGTACAACAAGGAGTTTGTCAAGCGGGTGTCAGCACTATCTGTAAGCACCAGAAATTTGATTGGTACTACAATAATTCTGTTCAATTTCATGCCCTTGTCAATGAGAGCAGTACAAAATTGGTCCCAGATGAAATGCCACAACTTGCAGGAACTGTAGGAATTTTTTTTCCCATTGATGAACCTTCATGTTGTGATGTTACAAGGTTTTTTAAAACCGGAGTTCACTTGTATTTGTGGAGCACAATGCAGGTTAATCGTGGCGTGGCAAGCCCATCAGATATTTCAATGGACATTAGAAATTTGGTTGCAGAAGTGGGCATCAATTTGACCAGCTTTGTAACAGGTGTTGCCCTCACTCTCCATTCAACACCAAGCTCTTTAGAATGAGACTTGGATGAAATTCATGCAGCCAGCATTGGTTATCACTTCCAGTCTCATTTGCATGATTTCTTGAAGCAGTGCTTGACTATCTGAGAACTCTGATATCACATGACTTATATAATAAGTAGTCACTTGAATGTCTAATGCCTGAGTGGATTGCAAGGCTTCCAGAGGAAGGGGGGCTTTGATCTATTTCCAACATTTCCAAAAAGGAGATCATAACCTAGTTTATCAAGCACATGCACTGCAGATTGTTGAATCCTAATTGCCATGTGTTTGGCCACTTCCAATTACTTGATAAGGTACTGGCTTGCATTGGCTACTCTTCAATAAATTTTTCTATTCTCATTTTTTATTACTTTGCTACAGGCAATTATCAGAGGCACATTTTTTCCTTGGCAAGTTGTGGTGTGGCTATATTCCATGTTTCTTGTGTCATGCTTCTCTCCTCACTTTTGATTGCTCTTGCATTTTTGCATTGGATTTTTTGAGAAAATCTGGAACCTACATTCAAATCAAATTGCATTCATTGGAGCAGAAAGACAAAAACTTGCTGGTGCTTTCCGTGTAGGAAAAAGCACTTGGAAGAGTGTAACATCCAGAAAAGCCCCTCCTGTGGCAAGGCAGTACAAAAATCAGGCCCATGCTAGCTACTGCCCTTCGCATGGGCTCTGATTTCCAGAATGCCCACACCTGAGGATCCACCCTACACACAAAGAACTGGCAAAAAGATTCTACCGTATCTGAAGGGCATGATATCAACTAGAATTATTCCTCCCTTCAGAAGACATAAATTCTTTCTTGTCAAGCTGATTATCAGCACCATTATGTCGTCAGTACCAGCCAAAACAAGAATTAGATTAGATTGGGATAGGCCAACTGTAACTCACACCCACTGCAGTTTGCTTGTCCTCACAGATAACTGCTACTATACAGTGACAAGTCACGCCATTACATCAACTACAGGTACAAGCCACACAGCACTCTCTATTAGTGCATGAAATCAAAAGATCTTTGAAGGTGATGATCTCTTTGTCCTATGCTCTGCACCACATTCTTTGTCAACTCAAAAAGGACCAAACATATCAATTATGGAACTAATCCATATACAGGACAGGCAGTTCACAGAAAATTGATTCTTTTAAGATTTCTTTCAGCAGCCAACAGACAAAATACCTCACAGTGAGACTGCAGGCCACAACCTCCTGCTGAAAAAGCCAGGGCTTGACCGGAAACCCACATGAAGAAAGTGCCTAAAGCATCTACAAAGAAAACACTTTCCTGCTGCCTCGTCATGCAAAATGCATCACTCTCATTCAGTGAATTGAGAAGTCCTTGAATTGTCAACCTGACAGATGCAAATGGAATAGAGGACCCATTATGCAGGCTTGCCATGATGTCTAGGCAGAATCATTTATGGAGAGGCCTGCGAGATGCTGCTCAACTGGGACATTCTGGGCCGCATGTGCCAACCGCAGTACTTCCATGGCTTCAGCCACCTTAGACTTCAAAGCATCAGGTGATTCAATCAGATGCAGAACTTCTGTTTGATCCATCTCTAACAGCATGCCTGTAACTTTGCCAGCCTGATCATGCTCCAGCTGCTCAACCAAGGGGTAGAGTTGCTCACCCAGCATCTGCATTCACATGAACCTGTTAAATTACATCTGCTCTTAACCAAAATGAAATTCAAAAAAAGATGCAATACATGAGAGCAGACAGAAAATTGCAGATTCTCGAACACTACATACCGCACGCTGTTGTTCCAGAGGAGCTGAAGCCAATGCTGATGCAAGTGCACTGATAGGCAATGGCTGAGGGACACCAGTATCAGCTGCTGCAACTGGAACACCTCCCATCTCAAGTTGAACAGGGAGCATAGCCATAACACCAGGTGGAGGCAGACCAGAATCAGGGGTGTTTCTTGCATTTGGAGCATAACGGAAGTTGCGGTTGCCACCACGCTGCAGCATCTGTGCAAATCAAACACATACCAAAATACACTAAGAGCTCAGACAAAAGCATAATACACCTGCAAATGAAACCTCAACCTAAGACATGACATAGAAAGACCTCACGCAGGTTCAACAAAAAAATTGAAGCACATCAAGTCACACAAGCTTCTAGTACATGTAATCAAGGTGTAGCTTTCTTCACTAGGATGACTGACTTCACCTAAACAAAACTCTTTGGAGAATAGACATGCTGACACCTACCAGCAAACAAGGCCACTACCGCATAGATAGCTCAGCAAGGTATCCCATGACAGAATTGACATATGCCTTTGTCAAACAGAAGAGAATGAGTGGCATCACCCTCATACTCTATCCAAACAAGCAATAATACTTCGAAACTTGATGAGGAGGGACTCAAGACCTATGTTCTTAAAAAATACAACCACCCACAGAAGAGAGGCCAGACAGACCCTCATGAACCACAATGACAAGAACAAGGCAAAAATACAAGTTAACACACATCCAAATATTGAGGGTAAAGCAAATTTTTCCCAGAGAGGGGCCACTCAATGAAAAGGCTTTCACATTAATGAGAAAGGCATACCTGCTGCTGTGGCTGCTGCTGCTGCTGCTGAGGAGGTGCACCACCAGCTCGTCTCCCTCCAGCCCGCTGTCCTTGCTGGCCTTGCCTTGGCACAACTGGCACAAAGTAGCTTGGCATCTGAGCTCCCCCTGGCCTGATTCCAGCCAACATCTGCTGCTGGTAGCCAAAACCTGCAGGCTGTATCAACAGATATACAAATGTGGGTCTAATTAGAATGCATTCAACACAACTTCAAAAACAAACAAACCTACATCAACTCTTAAAGCCACAACTGCAAAAACCTAGGTGAAAGGGGATCTTTGTTTGTATGGATTTGGGCAGAGTGTGTAAACCTGTGGTGGAATCAGGCCTGGAGGTGGCTGACCATAGTAGAGTTGCTGCCCCATCCCAGGGGCCCCTGGATGGTACATTGGAAGACTAGTGGGAACTGCAGGTCCCACAGGAGTCCGCATCTGAGCAAATTGTGCCTGCAAAACATGACATGAATCACTTCAGAGCCTATATTTTGGTGTTGCATACCTGGAGAAGACAACTCAATAACACATGACACATTGACTAGGTGGTCACCAGAAAGAAACTGTAAAGAACTTGATGATTTAGGGTGAATTGCCTACTAAAATAAAAAAGGGGATCTATAGGAAGGGGATAACATAATGAGAAGTAGACTTGTGTCTCACCTGCAACCTTGCCCTTCTTTCCTCTTTGCGCTGAGCCAAGGCCACATACAATGGCTTGCTCCCCACCATTTTGCCATTCATCTCTGTAACCTGCAAAATTGGCAGAACCACAAGAGCAATATCAGGAATACATTTTTAGGATCTACCACGAAAGGAAATTCAATCATCACATGTAATGCAATCACCAAGAAACACAACTCCACAATAAATGCACCAAATAGAATGCTGACTCTCAGATCTGGAATAATTTGACCAGACATAAAGGAAAGAACTTGACATGACAAAGATGTAAAGAAACATACAGCACGTGTGGCTTCCTCTGCAGACGAAAACGCAACAAACCCAGACCCCCTGCTCTGTCCCTGAGGGTCTTTCATCACCTGCAATTCAAAGAACATCATCAGGAACTGTAGATAGTCACGTTCCTCCAAAAGTTAAATCACAAAGACCTCGCCGCTTCAAAAATACAACTGAGTTACACATGATAATTATCAAAGGTCACAGCAAACATAAGCATTGGCAGACACCAAAACCCATAAGCTTTGACCAAACCAAAAATCAGATCCAACTCACTTTGCATGATGTGATTGTCCCAAAATCTGCAAACAACTCCCTCAATTTCTCGTCATCAAATGTGTCATCCAAATTCTTGAGGTATAAATTGACTCCTTGATATTTCTCGATTCTCTCTTTACGCTCCTGCTCAAACTTAGCCCTAAGTTCAGCCTCCCTCTCAGACTTCTTCTGTGCTCTGCCAACAAACCATTCTTTGTCCTCAAACTTCTTGCCATTCAAGCCTTCCACAGCCTTTGATGCATCCTCTGCATGCTCAAAGTTAACAAAGCCAAAGCACTTAGACCTCCCTTCAGCATCCCTCATCACAACAGCACTGCTGATAGGTCCATATGCCTCAAAAGCTTTCTGCAATTCATCTTCGCCAGTACTTTCTGCAAGATTCTTTACATAAACATTGTTGAACTTGGATGCACCACCTCCTTGGTCTCTCTCCTGCCGTCGTACAAAGGGGCCCACAAAGACCTGCTTGTCCATAAGCAGCATGCCATTTACCTTCTCTATAGCACTCTGGGCTGATTCTTCTTGCTCAAACTGAACAAACCCATATCCCTTGGACTGACCAGAGGCATCAATGGCCACCTTGCAGGACAGGATGGCACCAAATGCAAAAAAAGTGTCATGAAGGGCCTTGTTGTCTATGGCCTTGTCCAGGTTCTGCACAAGAAAGTTTCCAACCATTGCCTTAGCTGTTGAACACTGGAAACCCTTGACCCTGATCTACCTTACCTCCTTGATTAACCCAGAGAACCCAAAAGTTTCCCTGCAATAATCTGTAAATCGGCTGTGCAGACATGTTAATGAAGTGTATACCTTAATGAAGATATTGGCTGTTCCACTCTTGCGAATGCTTGGGTCACGGTGAGAAAACATGATGCGAATAGGTTTTCCATTGACAGGATTAAAGTTGAGCAGCTCCAAAGCACGAGTGGCTGCAACAATATGCAAGTTATGAATGAAAAGCACACCGAGGAACCTTTAAGACACCTCATGATACTCAACTACTGCTAGTCATCTTTACTACTTGCACTCAAGTGTGAATATCTGTTCACTTCAAGTGAAACAAAAATCTAAAAATGTTCTATATTAACAATCTCAGGTCAAGAACCTTTGGCACAAATTGACATCTAAACCCTCAACATATGTAAGCAACACCAGATGATTAGCAATAAAAACACATTGTAAGAATTTTCCAACCCGCAAACAAAAAACTAGCATCCTTGTTGAGCCAATCTACAAGTTCATGCAGGCCTGCAAGGGTTTTGGGCCTCGAGTAGGATTAGAAAACAATCGTGCTTCAGTGCATACCATGGCAGAACATACTGTTTCCATACTGAATATCTAGCAGAAGAATGTAAAGCGAAAAGCCAGCATCGGAGGCATACCGTCTTGTGCATTGTTGAAGTTCACATAAGAATATCCCAAGGAACGCCTGGTGACGACATCACGGCAAACTCTGACTGAGACCACTGGAGCAATCTGGCTGAAGATCTCGTAAAGCTGAGACTCGGACACGTTAGGCTCCAAGTCCCCAACATAAAGAGAAGTGGAGACAAACTGAGTCGGCACAGCGCCTGTGGCTGCCTGCTGTGCTACTTGCTGCTGAACCTGCACTTGTGTTTGAGCCATCTTTACGGTTTTCTGCGACGAACGCGTTTTTTCCGTCGACTCTTCCTGCACTCCAGAAACGAACTGCAGACACTTTTTTTGGAGGTTTTCGAGGGCACGAAAAGACCACCTCTTCTGGCTAGATACGTCAAGTACGCAACGAGCTCGTTTTGAAAGGTTTTTTAGATTTTATTTTTTAGAATGGTTTTTCGAAACCTTGATGTGGTGGCAGAGTCCCAAGAAAACAAGAGCGGCAACGAAAAAATAAAGCACCGCGTCTTCTTCTACTTCCCCCGCCCCCTCTCGGAAACCTTTACGAAGACCTTTTTTTTAATTTTTTTTTAAACGAGGTTCTCCGAATGCAAACAACAACAGCCTCACAAAAGAGCAGCTGAAGAGCAACTGACGCTGGAAAGATCCCGTCCCTCAAAAGATTTGATTGAAAGACCTTTCAAACCCCGCACAATCACCTGCCGCCGCCGCCACCACTGCTGTCTGCTCGTCGTTGTTCCGTCTTGCTGCCGAACTCCGGCGTCGTCATGTATGCACGGAAGACATGGGAACGCACACACCACAGGCAAGGCCTAAGCCCCACGCCTGCTCCGGGAACGTCCGATCGTGCTGTTGAAGACGCACTGCAGGGAATTGCAGCGGCCTGAAACCTTCCCGCCCGAGCTCTGCACCACCACCACCACCAGCACAGCAAAAGCGGCAAACAAGAACACGCTCAACCCCTGCCCCCACCCCGCTCCCTCCCTTCTCCACTTGCGTCCCTTTCCGCCAGCTCGTCCATCAGCCCTAGATCCAACGGCAGGCAGTTCAAGCTCAATTCACATCTCATCGTCATCCATCCCTGCAGCCTCACGCATCCATTTAGAGCTACCCCGTGACCCATAATGCACATCCATATAGAAGGATGATTAAAGTTTTGTATTTCATATATGTAGTTTATAGCCAGATTTGGCTAAATCTTCCTTGGGATCATCGCCATTTAAAAAAAAAACATCTTCCTATGGATAATCACCACTTTGGCTTTAAAACAAAAATTCCTTAAAAAAACCACTGAGTACTTCTGAAGGGATGGGGGCATGGGTGAACAACCCACACTGGTACCTTCCTCATTTTGAGCGAGGCCGCTAAGTGGCCCTAAACTCTAAACCCTAAACCCTAAACCCTTCTTCTTAAGCCCATTAAATTTTGAATTTGGATTCAAAAGACCTTGATTTAGTTTAAGCATGGGATACCCTAGTACCTTGGCCATTTCAACACATGTATGTCAAATAATTAATTTAATTTTGAAAAATGCATTTCAACAAATGGAATATTCCTAAATATTCACTATTATCTTTCACAATATTTTTTGATTTGGAAAAAATAAAATTTGAAAATTTCAACATTTTTGAAAATAATATAATTAGCATCGAATTGGCCAAGGTACTAACTAGGGTATTATTTCTACTTGTGCTTAGTTCAAACTTAGGGGTAGGTTGTCATGATGATAGTCCCTAACTTGGAATATAGCATGACAACCACTAGTCCCAATTTCACACAATCTATTCTATAACCATTAGCCTTAATTTGTCCGTGTTCACACATGAGGTTTAATTAGATCACTTTATTCAAGTTAGTGGTTGTCTTTCTTGTGTCTGTATTGTTAGTAATCAAAAGTGGTAAAGAAGGTGTTGATGTCTTTGCCAACTATTCACGCTTACATCATCTTCATTTTTCACTTTGTTTTGAGTTTTTGCAATGTCTTTGATTTGCTTTGCTTTTATGTTTGTGGCTTGTTCATTTTTGCAACAATTGATATGTTTCGTCTTCATCTTCATCTTTTATAAGATTTGAAGTAATATGTCCTTCATCATGTTTAAGTTCATGTTTGCATCAATAATGCAACCACCTTGCTTTGCTATGTTTTTGGTTTGAGTTATTCATCATCCATATCATTGTGCTTTTTGTCATGTTTTGCATTGTGACTTTTCATTTACATAATTTTTTTGTGTTCATGATTTTGTTGTTCAGTGTTCAAGGTTTGTATTTTTTTTTTTACATCCTTTTTTAAAAATAGATTTCATTGTGTTTCTATGTTCTTAATAAGGTCTCATTGTAGAATTGGTCATCATTGTTGTTATGAAACAATAAAAGCAATCCTACTTGCACAATTTTTTTGGCTCCTATTTTGAACACAAAACTTGCTAATCCTATATCATTTTACATGGATTTTACATTCTCATCTATTGATTTTGCAAATGATGAGGTATTGTTTTCTTTTCATGAAGACACATGCATTAAACATGTTTGAAAAAATGAATGTTTTGATTATCCATAATTATATATTGTCTTGTGTGTATGATGTTATTTTGAATTAGGAATTTAATGATTAGATGAAAACAAGGTCAACAGCTTGGTATTCCAACTTTTTATGACTTAATATGATAATAAAAAATGGATTGAACATTTCCAATTAGCATGTCTTTTGTGAAACAATGAAACATAAAATGAAAAAAAATACAAATTTAGGTGCATAGTGTTTATGAACATTAGGGTTGCATGTTCCTTTTACGAGTAAACACATCTTTAAGTAATTATAATGTAGTGAACTCTTTGCCATTGGGAAATCAATTATACATCTAGTTTTATAGGAGTTTGTACATGTTGGTAATGTTGTTTTCAAAAATTAGATTAGATGTGTTGAAAGGTGATTAACTATTACATGTAATTGAAGGATTCAACGAATTTTTGGGCTTGTCAAATGTCTAAGTTGCCATTGATGTGGTTCAAATCCATATCCAAAAGTGGAAAGGCGAAGGCTACCAACTATTATTCCTTCAAATTGAAAACATATAATATGCAAATGCAAGCCATTGTTGATCACAAGAATATTTTTTGGATATTGTTGTGGGGATGTCAAGATTAATAATGATGCACATTTGTCTTGTGCTTGTTTTCTATCAAAAGGCCACATGAGGGATATTGTTCACAAGTTTGATTTGCATGAAAACATTAAACCTTCCATCATTTGAAATAAAGGCTACCCATTATTGCCATGGTTAATGGTGCCTTAGAAAGAATTATAGGTTCAACATTCCATTTTCGAAACACCATATAACAAGAAACTCCTTGATATAATTATTGAAAACAACTTTGGTATATTGAATAAAATGTTTTGTGAATTAATGATTAAATCAAATTTGCATGTGCATTTCTTTCTAGATGTGGTCATATGTTGTTGTATGTTACACTATATGATTTTTAATGAAAAACATTAACATTCATGAATTGATGTAAGAATTGAAAGCAAAGAATGCAATAGAGATAGATGTGGTGTGCTAACAACTAAACATGGTGATGATCAAATAAATGAATTGGACATTTGGCTTACATTGCAAAGGGGAAATTTTCAAATGTGAATCAACATAATATGATGCAACAATATTTAAAGAATCATAGACCACATATTTGTAAACATTGAATTTTTATATTTTGCATATTTAATTTTTCAATTGTTCACATGCATTACACCAAAATGCATCCTAGTTCATTTTTGGGTTTCATTAGATTTTGAATGAACTTGCACATTTTCACCATGGTGAAATTGATTAAGCCCCCAATGAATGAGGACCATTTGCTATAGACAGTGAGTTGATTCATTAGTATTTACTGAAATACAAATTTACAAAGCCATTTCACTCGTGAGTTAATTAACTAGGTAGCATGGAAATCAATTAAATTAAAATTATTTAATATCTAATGTAATATTTAATATTATTGATAATTTCATGATTTTTAACCTATGAATTATTGACATGTGTCACTACCTATGTTAGGTTAAAAACCTAACTTATGTACATAGGCCATGTAATGAACTTAAATAAACATTTATTTTAAGGAACAACATAGGAAAACATTTAGTCAACTTACCATTATTGACAATAAATAGACCATTTGTGAAGTTTGATCCTTTGACTTTTATGATGGAGCCAAACACCTTTACCATCAAGGCACCACACTTGTTATGATAATGTGTTACATTGCATTCTATTTATTAAATACTTTATTTTAAACATTACAAAAACATAAACTTTGAAAATTCATATCGTATTGCAATTTTGTCCAAACGAAATGATTAAAGTTTAATTTAAAAGTTTTTTCAATAATGTACATAATTAAAAAAAATTCCTTTTGAAGGTGTAAAATCATTTGAACAATTTTTTTGAAAAAAAATTTTAATAAATGAATAATTTTTTTGTTGATATAATAATACTACTTATGTTAAGTTATTTAAAACTATTATAGAGTTACTTTTCATTTTTAAAAATTATTTCACCTTACATTATTTATAGCTATTTATGGTTATTTTCAATTATTTTTGGTTATTTTTAGTTATTTCACCTTAGGTTATTTTCAATTATTTTAAGTTATTTTTGGTTATTTTAAGCCATTTTCGACTATTATAAGTCATTTTTGGTTATTCTATGTTTTTTTGCTATTGTAAGTTATTTCATTTTTGGTTATTTGTAATTATTATAAATTATTTCATCTTAGGTTATTTGTGGTTATTATTGGTTATTATTGGTTATTATATTGGTGGTTATTGTTGGTTATTATATTAGTGGCTATTAATGATTATTTTATTAATGGTTATTGGTAGTTATTTTATTAGTGACTATTAATGGTTATTTTATCAATGGTTATTAGTTGTTATTTTATTAATGGTTATTGGTGGATATTTTATTGGTGCATATTAGTGGTTATTTTAGGTTAAATTATTACAGGTTATTAATGGCTACTGGTGGATATTAATGGTTATTTTAGGTTAAATTATTGTAGGTTATTAATGGCTATTGGTGGCTATTCTATTATTGTCTATTGTTGCTTATTCTATTGTAAACCGTTGACGGTTATTTTATTGTTGGCTATTTGATGGTTATTTTATTGGTGGTTATTAATGGTTATTTTATTAATGATTATTGGTGGTTATCTTATTGGTGGTTATTGATGGTTATTTTATTAGTGACTATTTTATTAATGTATATTGGTGGTTATCTTATTGGTGGCTATTGATGGCTATTTTATTGGTGGTTATTAGTGGTTATTCTATAAGTGGTTATTTTTTGTTATTATAAATTATATTACGACTATTGGTGATATTCTATTATAAGTTATTTTTGGATATTTTAAATTGTATTATCATAGGTTATTGGTAATTATTTTATTGTAGGTTATTCTAAATTATTTTCATAGGCCATTATTCATTATTTTACCTTAGGTCATTATATTTTATTTTAGACTATTTTAAATTATTATACTAACGATGGAATAATTTATAGTAACATAAAGAATAATGACTTTGAATAACTTAAAATATAACTTGAAATAACATATATTAATTAAAAATAAAATAACTTAAAATATAGCCTAGAGTTAGTTGAATAATTTAATTTAAAATAACTTAAAATAAAAAGCCTATAATAAGTTAGTTAAAATATTTTAAAATATAATAACCTATAATAATTTAGGTTATAAGTTATAATAATTAAAATACCTTAAAATAATATAAGGTATATCATAAAATAGCATAGGGTATTTAAAACAACTACATAAAAATAAACCTATTTACCACAATAAATTATAATTGTGAATTATGTCAACTAATAGTGAAACACAATGTTTACATAGTGATAATATAGTGAAATAACTTTAACCAAGGTGAAATCACTAAAGTGTAATGAATTTATTTCACTTTTAAGGTCCCACAATGAATTAGGTTAGTGAACTACACTTTAGTTTTATGCTAGTGATGGTGTGAATTGCAACTTGGAATTGAAATGCAATCTAAATGATATCATGTGTAGTGTAATCTACAACTAAAATGTAATTTGAATGCAACATGAAATGAAGATTCTCAATTAAAACCATTACAACTTGTGTTCTTGGAATTTGAATCACTACATGTGTTTTACTTTTATTATGGATGTTTTATCCTTCATTCTAATCATTTGACAAGTTATATGATCCTAAATAATTTAAAGGTAAATCACAATTAAAGGCATGTCTGTTCAATCTTTGATAAATGCATGATCCAAATTGGAAAACACATTCACCATGCATTTGTTCATCTTGTGGATTTTCCTACCAAATCATTTAAAGTAATGGAGATTTTTTTGAAAATGTGTCCATGAACATTTGAATGTGATTTAATCCCCAATTGAGTATTGTTGGTTTTGTGCATTACATCCATGATCCCTTTGTTGTCCTTGTTTATAGACATAATGACAAGGGAGATGACATTGATACATTTTTCTTAACTCTAATGTTTATGGATGCAAGTGTTATAAAATAACCAAAATTGATAATAGGAGGTTGAGAGTTGCTTTAAAACAATTTTGTTTCTTGATTAAATATATTCACATAACTTGTTTATCTTGTGCTTGGACAAACAACTATTCATATGTTTATAAATTTTATGTTTGGACCATCAATAGCCCTTCCACCATGATTGTCAACTATTCATATGTTTGCACATCTTTTTTTTTGACTAACTACAATTGCATCTCAAGGGTCAAACATATTATCATGTGAATGCATGAACTAATGTCATTTTCATATTTTGTTTCTTGCTTTAATTGTTTATAGATTCCATCTCATTAAGCATTTATGTCCATCATATGTAGAAAAACATTAATATTATTCTTCTTTATAAAGGCCATGATTAGTTGCATATCCACATTTCACATTTTCTAATGTTAAAAGCTTATGTTGGTACAAAGGTTTACAACAAATTAAAATAGGGGTCTATATAAATATAAAGTTGACCAACTAATTAAATTTAATATTAAATTATAAAAGCCAATCTATGTATTAAGTTTTTAACATACATATCCTAACCATGTTTTCAAAAATGTTTTTTCATGATTCTAATTTAGTTCCACATTTAGCAAAACATTTTTTCCATAATCTAGTTTTTGGGTCACTTCCAAGAAAATGATGTCAACTCAAGTCAAGGTCACAAGAACTTGACCCTAGACACCCAAAGTTTACCCTTCAAACTACATACCTTCACAACATTAGTTATTTCTTGGAAATTTGCTAAAGTAATTGTCTTTTGTAGTTTTTCAACAATTTTCTCCTAGTGTCATGGCACATTGCACAATTCCAAAAAGTTGACATCTATTAATAAGATTCAAAAGACTTTAATAGTCATAAGTGAAATCTAATTATTAATTTAGAGATGAATTATTTTATCCTCATTATATGATTTCCAAAAAGGTAAGAGATTTAAGGTTCAAAATTTGTCACTTCCTTCCACCATTTTTTATATTTTCAATGTGGCATGTAGGTCAAAATTAATTAGTGTCTAACCAAACTAAGTACAATGGTATCCATATCCACAAAGCCTTGTTGTTTTCATTATTGGTGCAATAAGATACATTATAAGAAACATAATACTTAATGTGTTATTTTTTGAAAAGTTATTACTTAATGGATATGTGTTAAATATCATGAAAAATGATTTTTTTTTTTTTCAAAAAAAAAGTTTACACATGATATAATGCCCTTAAAGGAATATGTTATCAAAATTGGGGCCACATTTGGCTTTGCTTTGTGCAAACCTTTTATTTTAGTAAGGCCTTCTCCCTATGGCCTACCACACAAAAGCACTTAGAAAATATTCTTAATTTTTATGAAATACATCTTACTCAATATGTTTCCTAACCACAAAAATGATATTTGCCTACAAATCAAGAGCACAAAAAGTCTTTCATTTATAAACATATGTTAGATCCTTGTATATTTTTACTCTTGATAATCCCAAGTGAACATTAGATGGGGTTGCCACGTAAAAAACCACACAAACATAAGAAAAGATGCTTGCTATGGTCTACTTATCTTCGCACAAAATATTGTTCAAAAAATCAAATTAAAAACATGAAAACCAAGGTGAAAATAACAAAAAGTAGGCAATGTGATGTAGGAATTATCTTCCTAGTCCACCTTTTTAGTCACATTGTAAATTATCCCAAAAGGTGCAAATGCCTTCACCATTGTAAGTTTACTTTCATCATTATTATTTCTTTTCATGGTTGTAGCTACTATCCAACAAATGCTTACAAATACAAAATCATCTACAGATATATATTTTTTATATCAAAAAAGAAAATAAACACATCTACTTGCAAAAAACACAAAAGTATTTCCATTCCTTGGAACACACGTACACCATTTGTATTCCAAACATTCCAAGTACATGTCTTTGCTCAAATTTTTCCAAAACCACCGAAGAGAGAACGAAGAACCAAATAGGCCAAAGAAGCTTTGATGTTAGTTTTTTTGAACAATCCCAAAGAACTAAAAGGTTTTATGGAATAACTGGTAACTAACAAAAATGGGTATTTGTTTTTATAGAAGGTTAACTAATTCTTAGACTTTTTGAAAGTTGTGATAAATAATTATATATATATAATATAAGAATCGGTTCTCAAATATTTGAGAATTGTGGATATATATTTTTTAAACCAGTTATTTAATTATTTGAGAATTGCAATTATATTGAGTTTTCATTTTTTATAATTGCTCAACAACACTGGACCATACTACTAGAACTTGAGCTCTGAAATTTTCTCTTTTTTCTTCATGTTGTTTTGTGAATTATTTTGACAATAAGAGTTATTTGTAAAGAACCTATGAAATTTCCTCAGTGTATTTTTTGATCCATTTTGAAGTGCAACTTTTTACTAGAGTTTTTGAATTGTGGAAGGTTCCTTCATCTTATCATTGGTGCTTCTACATTTTGGAAGGTAGGCTACCTTTTTTTTTTAAAATTATTTTTTAAAGCTCCTTATTTCTTTTGTTTAGATCTAGATTTTTTTTTTTCATTACTATTATTTTTTTCACCCCCAAAATTTCTTGACCTTAAAAAATTTCTTATAAAACAAAACAAAAAAATACATGTCAACTAATTTTTTTCATTGAAATGAGGCGTACGAAGGTTCATTTGCATGTGATGGAAGTTGACAATGACACCAAGAAAACAATAGATGCAAAAATGGAGTGAGCTTGAAAATGTCAATGCTAATGCAACAAAAGAAACATTAAGAAGTGCAAAGCGGATCAAAGCCTCTCATTATCAACATCATTGCTAACCTACAAAAAACAACATAATGATGCACAAAAGCAAAAGCAAAGAGTGATGCTACTACATACACTACACAAAAGATAAACAAAAAATTGATAGTGTTACATGTCGCATCGTACACAAAAGAGAAAATGAAACAAAGCCAAACTAAAAAACAACACAATCTCAATTGTGACAATGAATTTGTTAGGGAAATATGAAAAAAATTTAAAACAAAAAGCAAAAGAAATTGAATATCTTTCGGGTTCCTTATATAACTGAATGGTCTGCATTTACACCCTTCCAGGAATTTTGACCCCTCCACTAACCTCATGACCAAAGCCTCAATTATGGGGAGGGTTCAAATGCAAACCTTTCTCCTGTTTGTAGCATACTTTGGGGGGCAGGGGAAGCAAGTATTGAGGCTAGTACCCAATTTGGCCAAAACTAGAGATGAAATCAAAAGTTAGGATAAAAAAAAATACACAAGAAAAAAAGGAAAGGGATCCAAACTAATTTTCTCACCTAAATTGTTCTGAGGGCAAGGGAGGCAGGTATTGGGGCTAGTACCCAATTTGGCCAAAACTAGAAATGAAATCAAAAGTCAAGATAAAATAATACATAATAAAAATAGAAAAGGGATCTAAACTAATTTTCTCACCTAAATTGGTTTGGTCCTCAAAAGAGTTTCACCCCCCAATCTTAGTTTTGCCCTACCTATGCATATCACTTGCTGCTATCATTCTTAGTTAAATCAAGTCTCGTCTCAATAAAATCTTACAAATCTTGTGAACTAGTACCAAGTTTCAATAAATGTTACTTTATCTTTCTAACTCACATTATGGCTACACTCTAAATGGGGATGACACAAGGACTCCAAGGTCAAATTGAGGCTCAAAGATTGGACTATTTTTAAGGATAACACTATTAAATAATTAAGGTGTTATTGAAATTGAGTATTGAGAATTATGCAACTTCAACAAACTCGTGACCGGTTTTCTATATGGTGAAATAACTAGCCAAAGATTTATGTAGAAGGATGCTTTAGAATTTTTTTTAATATATTTTTTCTAACGAAATTTGGCTAAATCAACTTATGGATGATCACCACCTCAACTACATCAAATTATTGGAAAGAAAAGCATTGGTCCGAGGGAATCCCTCCCTTCCCCTACCCCTCCCCCCCAAACTTAGAAATATTTGTCACATTTCATTTTTTCAGTATTTTTCAATTTTGAATCCATGTTTCAATTTCATGAATTGTAATGTTTTTTAAAAAAAATAGTCAAAATTACTTTGAAAAAGAAAAAGAAAAAATCCAGAATTTTCACAAAAAGTTTTGCCCAAAACAAAATTGCACTTAGTAACCAATTCATCACCTAATAAGGTATTTTTTTAGTACTTTTGTTAGAAATAAAATAAAAATTTCAAAAATTGAATTAGGTTTTAGAAACATCTTGAAAATATTTATGGAAAAATCAATCTAAAATATGATTTAAATGGGTGCAAATGGAATACAACGATCTAACAAGATTATTATTAAAAAGGGACTGTTTGTTTTTTTTACAAAAGAAACTTTTTGATATGAATAAATTTTGGAACAATTTTTTTTGCAACTTGTTGTAATAAATGCTCATAGTTGTCCAAGTACATAACACCTTTTTTTTCATTATTTTTGAATAAATATGAAAATTTGAAAATATCTTGAGTCCTCGTAAATTCAGTGTTATGTTTTTAAAAATGATAATAATCTCAAATCATAACCAATTTTTATTTTTTTACATTTTTATGTTTTCTTGTATAATAAACTACAACTTTTCTTAATACATCATATACATTTTACCCCATTTATGTGTGGCAAAGGATTTTTGAAATTCTAAAATTTTGAATCAATTTTGGAAAGTTCTTTGAAATTTCATCAAATGAATTTTTGGTTTGAAATCCTTGACATTCATATGAATGAAAAAAACAATAACTTACCACGATTGTTATGGCTTTAAATGAAAAAACATAAATATTTATCCAATTTTGACTGTTGTTTCTTGTGGTATGACATCCTTTTTGGCTCATTGGATTGTGGCTACACCTAAATGTGTTTTTGATTCATAAACATATTGATTTATTTATCAACCTACCATTTTAGTACTAAGGGGAATTGTTTGTTTTGTTTTGTCAAAATGAGATCACATTTTGTTTTTCAATTTTGTGAGATATATATACATAGATCTATTTTTTTTAGGGGAAAAAATTATGCATTGTGGCAACAAATATTTTTAGTGTATTTTTTTTTAAATGAAAAAAATCACCAAAATTTTGAAACCACAAAATTGAAAAAATAATCCTTGGATAGTGAAAAAACAATCCACTAAAGGACTTAGCTAAATTTGGCTGTAGATGAAAGGAATTAAAATTTTTTACAAATCCTTTTATCTTTTTGTGACATGCTAGAACCTATTGTTCAAATAGGGCCATTTTTAAAAAACAATTTCCCCCAAAATCTAGCAATTTTGGGTCATTTTTTTCCCAAAAAATTATTTTGTAGAAGTTGGGTTAACAATTTTTAATTGCTAAGTGGCAAATTTTCACAAATAAAAAAACAATGATTGAGATCTTCCAATTTCCAAATCTCAATGCCCCTTATTGCACTTGTGGTACCATTAGAAAGCCTCCCATGAATATGGATGGCATCAAGGTAGTTTCATAATGTTTTAAAGCTGACCTTGCAATAAATTGAATATTGAACTATTTTTGCATTGAAAATTCAATAAAACCAAAACCAAACATTTTAGAAAGATTACACCATACTTTTGATATTGTTGGAAAGCCCTTGATGAGTTAAAGTTTATGAAAGTGTTTTTGTAATTTTAAGACCTGAGGTACAAGAGAGATTGAATTTTGAGTAATCTTTGTCACTAAAAATTCAGAAAATCTTCAAAAATAAATTAAAAATTGGATTTTAGACTTAGGCTAAAAAGATGTACCTTTCAATATTACCATATGTGCTTAATAGCAGAGGCCACACTAGTATCTATCAACAAATGATAATATAGTTTAACATTCATTGCATTTATAAATTAACCCAATAACAAAATAATGCGAAGGGTACCTCATACATACAAAGAATATTGACCTCCTCAAGCATGATTGTGATTCTAACACAAAAATAATCAAAATTCCATAAATACATCTTTAAAGAATTGAACCACATAAAGAACTCAATCACAACCCAATTACATATAATCATGCCTTCTTTTTGGGATATCATTTGCCAATTTATTCTTGTGGTCATAACTCATAACCATCTTTAGGCGGTTGTCTTGATGATGTGTTTCTTCCATGCCCATGACATACTTGACTACCTACAAGCAATTTTCAACCTATAAATACCACTTAAAATGTGTAACATGTAAAGAATGTGAATAGAAATAAACATTTCATCCATACACAAAAACCAAATGTATTTCAATTTGGATGAAAGAATTACAAACTTTCAAATAGATCATTCAGTTTCAAATCATCAATTTTTAAAATCAAGAGGGGATCTAGCCTTAGGCAAGGTCTTTGCCCACTACAATTTGAATTCAATTCAATTGCAACATGAATTACTAAAAAAATTATAGAATTATATAAAAGAGATTAATATTACAATATTACAATAGGTTAGTTCATAAGATTGTATGCATATGTTTTTAAAGTTCTAGCGAATCAACATACATGAATCCATACAAAAGAATTAGTTTGTAGAATTGTATAGTAAAAGTACAACTCTATAGATTTATTGCAGAATTAGAAAAATGTTAGCATCAAAATACAAAAGGAAACAAGAAAGGGGTTTTTATTTGGAGCATAATAATTTTTGACAAAGGTGTAAAGTGAACAATTTTTCTCCTTCAGATTTTTATACAATAGTGATCTTCACCTTGAAAGCATGGTTGACGAATCTATATGGAAAGCATTCCAAATTTTCCAAAGTAACATTTGTGCCTTGTTCATTGAAGTCCTCCAATTTGAGTCAATTTAATAAATAAATGGGATCATTGTGGATCCAAGTGTGCACAACTAGGTGGATTGCCATTTTGATTTTTTTGTTTTTCCTGTCTATTACAATTGACAAAGAATGTCCTCATGATATTTTGCTCGCATTATGGATGCGCTCAAATTGGGTATGAAACAAGGATTCCAAGGTCAAACTGGGGCTCAAAGACCTGGTGACTTTAAGGATAACATTAGTAAGTAATAAATAAATGTGTTTGTGGCATTGAAAATTAGCCAACCCTAACAAACTCATGCACTTCAAGTGTAATCTCTAATTTTTTATGATTTTATCATTTTCATTAATTTTGTTGTTTTTTGCTTTTTTGCTTTCAAAGAGATCTACTCTTAAAGCAACTCCACCATCAGCTTGCACATTATTGTACTTGTGACCAATCTGTGACATAATCTGATTTGTAAAAGGTCAACCAAAAAAAGAGAAATCTGGAATTTTTATTAATACTTGTTGAAATTTTTGAGAATCAAACTCCCAACCAAGTTGTCTTATGTCCCAACCATGGTGATATTACCATTATAGGGGTTTGGCACTTTGATGTTGAATGTTAATATAGTTTTTCCTAAAATTCCAACATGACCATTAAGAAAGTATTAAGGTGTACTGTTCACTTGTTAAGTACACCTTAATAATTTCTCAAAAATCTCAAAAAAATTCTCTCATAATTATTTGATGCAGAACCTACTAGGGTACAATAGAATTACAAATACAAAAACATAAGGTGCAATTTGTGTACTTATTCTGTGATATCTATTGAAATTCTGAAATATCAAATTGAAGACTAGACTGAACCTCTTTCTCTTGAATAAATAATTATTTTGACAAAGAATTGTCAATTGAACTAGTTGTAAGTATGGTATAATATTATGCTTAAAGTATGATATTCATATGCCAGTTTGGGATCTACTCTTGTTATCAAAGAGATCTACTC
>Ga0209611_10003896_pt1 | contig 25652 bp, 19 predicted proteins | sample S1TSphgellanicum_3_FD_187693 | JGI IMG/M metagenome (GOLD analysis project Ga0209611, IMG submission 187693) | Host-associated microbial communities from peat moss isolated from Minnesota, USA - S1T2_Fc - Sphagnum magellanicum MG (SPAdes) (version 2) | ecosystem: Host-associated > Plants > Peat...
TTATTGTTTTTTTTTTTTTTGTTTTTGTTTTTGGGTTTTGTTTTGTGTGGATTAGCAAGTTTGTGACGTTGCGTAGTGCTGTTCCATCGTTGACAATAATGTTCTTGTGAGCTGTATTGGAGCTCCATGGTTGGTTGGTTGGTTTTTTTTCTTCGTCTTTTTTTTGTTCTTTCTCTGGGGGAGGTGTACATAGTGATTCACAGTTCACTCTTGGCAGCTGGGATGGTGCTCTCTGTGGAGTTGTATCATTTTTGACCAGATTTTCGTATTTGCTGATGTGGGTTTTTGTCTTATTATCATGGGCTGTTGTGGAGCTTGCTGTGTCTTCAAGGAGTTTTGAGTTGTGGGTTGTTTTTGTTCTTTGTAAAAACTCTGGGTTTTTATTCTGGTTGCATCAAGTATTTGCAACACTGGAGCTCTGAAAATTGTGGTCACTGAGAACTTGACAGGTGATCTGATCAGGAGAGGCAGCGGAAGAAGTTATTTGTGGGAGAATTTGCAAAGGTTCCAATTAGGCCTTGCGAGTCCTTTATTTGAGGAAGAATTAGAATTGTCCGGAGTTGAGAGCTGGTGGTGGTTGCAACATTAAATCTTCTTGGAAATTGACAATCTTATGGAAGGAGGAAATTATAGGCTTCGAGGTTGTTCGAGATAGATGATAATAAAGGAAGGGATTCTTATGAACTTTTCAACACAAAGAGCTTACCAGATTCAGCTTGCTCTTTGAATTTGGTCTCTTTCTTGTGGGCAGGAATTTTGGTATCTTCTTTGGGTTTGTTTCTTCATGGGCAAATTGTTAAGGAGAGGTGGTGGTTTTTGACACTAAGTCAAAAGGCTGAATTTCAACCAGCTACCAGGAGTTTTTACACATGACAGGATGGAGGTGGGGGGAAGCAATGTTGCTCCTCCTCCTCTTCTTGTTCTTCTTAGCAGACCTTGATGCTCAAGACCTGGGAAGCAGTGACGAACAAAGTCTGACAAAGTTTGTGCAGAGCTTGTCTTCAAATTCCACGGCATTGGGTTTCAATTCATCAAAACCTGTTTGCCAGTGGCCAGGAGTCTATTGCACGGGACAGAGAAGTGGCAATCAGAGGATTCGAGCTGTGAATTTCACTGGGCTTGGCTTGAATGGATCCATCCCAGATGGTAGCATCGGAATGCTTACCGCGCTCAAGTCACTGGACTTGTCCAACAATTTTCTTGCAGGAGGAATCCCGGCTGATTTTGCCTCACTCACCAGCTTGTCAATCCTTTTGCTTTCCAACAATGGCTTCAATGGCAGCTTGCCTTCTGATCTTGCTGGATTGACCCAACTCAAAACTCTGGACATCTCACACAACAAACTGGAGAGTGGAGGAACTTCTTCAGCAGTAGACTCTTTGGGAGCTTTGCAAAGCTTGCGAGTTTTGAATCTCAGCAACAACCAATTCTCGAGCAACAATTTTCCTTTTCTTGCAAACTGCAGCACATTACAAGATCTTGATCTCTCTGCAAATTCAATAAATGGTTCTTTTCCTCCACAGATCTTGAGCTGCATCCACTTACGGGTACTCAATCTGAGTAAGAATTCACTCAGTGGAGAAATTCCTCTGCAAGTTGGGGACCTTCGATTGCTTCGGTCTCTTGATCTTTCCGAAAATTCTTTCTCTGGTCAGCTTCCTCCAAGTTTGGGCACCTTGCGAAGACTCGTCTCTCTCTCTCTCGCCTCCAACAATTTCAGTGGCAATATCACTTCCTCTGTTCTCAGCCTGCAGAGTTTGCAAACCGCTGTTTTTTCTCTTAACAGGTTCACTGGCTCTCTGCCTCCACTTCCATGGGGCCAATCAATTCAGCTGATTGATTGCGAGAACAATCTCTTGGGCGGAAGCATCCCAACTGGATTACTGGGTGGTCCTTCAAATCTGACAGTTGTAAGACTCGGGAATAATGCCATCACAGGGGAGATTCCCAGCAGCTCTTTGAATCCCAATCTCATGGAATTGGACCTTCAAAGCAATCAGCTTTCAGGGGATGTACCTGTCACACTGTCAGGATTGCAGGTGCTTCGGAAGCTTGACCTTTCATCTAATCTGCTGATAGGAAGTGTATTCGGGACAATCAGCAGCCTTCATGCCCTGGAGCATTTGGGGCTTGCGAAGAACTCTTTCACCCAGGAACTCTTCCCAGATTTGAGTGCAGTAGCAAACTTGACGTACTTGAACCTTTCATCGTGTGGAGTTTTGGGACCAATTTCAAGCTCTGTCGGTTCCCTGACAAAAATGCTTCAGCTGGATTTGTCACACAATGACTTGAACGGTAGCATCCCATCAGCACTTTCAAACATGACATTGCTACTTTCACTTGACCTTTCTTGGAACAACCTCTCAGGGAACATCCCTGACCAGCTTGGCTTGCTCACATTCCTCAACCAATTGAACCTCTCACACAACAACCTGAGTGGGAGCATCCCAAACTCAAACCAGTTTGAGACTTTTGGCGCATCCTCATTTGAAGACAACCCATTTCTTTGTGGTATTGCTTTGAACAAGACATGCAGCAGCAGCATTATGCCTTCACCTTCTCCAGATCAGCCTGTCCGAAATCGGAAGTCTGGTATTATGCTTCCAGGAGTTGATGTGGTAATTGGCATTGTAATTGTGCTCTTCCTTGTGTTTGGTGCATTTGTTGTCAAACTACTCTGCTTTCAGACTCGGCGGACAAAAAACCTTCCATTGGTAGATGCTTGGAACTACCGAATGGGCCCTATGTCATTCGAGTCAGACCCAAGCACATGGGCTACAAGTGTGAAAGATCCAGGATCGATCCCAATAGTTATGTTTGAGAAGCCACTACTGAATCTCACCTTTTCTGAACTCTTGCAAGCAACTTTGAATTTTCACAAGGATGCACAGATCACTGAGGGAGGTTGTGGCCCAGTTTACATGGGCGTGTTGTCACCGGGGGACATCAAAATTGCAGTCAAGGTTTTGTTCGAGGGTGGTCCTGTAAATCCAATTGAGAGAGCTGCACAGCTTGAAGCTTTAGGCAAAGTGAAGCATCCTAATCTGGTTCCTTTGGTAGGCTACAGTATGGTGAACGAGAAGCGGATTTTGATATACGAGTTCATGGAAAATGGCAACTTGTATCATCATCTTCATGAACTTCCTGAAGGTAAAATAATAATAGATAACATCTCTTCCCATATGCCAGTACTTGGGTTGTTGTCATGGCAGCATGTCAAGATTGTTTTGGGTTCTTGACTTCTTTTGTTTTTTTTTCCCTTACAGGAACAGCGAATCCAGATGACTGGACTCTGGACACATGGGAGCACCCGGCAGATGGTGAAACTGTAGGGAATGGTGATGGTTGCTTGAGCTGGGAAGCTCGACACCAAATCGCACTTGGAGTTGCACGGGCACTTGCTTTCTTGCATCATGGATGTTCACCCCATATTGTTCACTGTGATGTCACAGCAAGCAATGTTCTGTTGGACTCTGAGCTCAAAGCTCACTTGGCAGATTGTGGTGTTGCAGGCCTGGTTCTAGACTCAGGCAGACGCTCAGTGACGCCGATAATTGGTGGAACTGTTGGCTATGTGCCTCCTGAATATGGGCAGATGTGGAAGGCAACGACCAGGGGCGATGTTTATAGTTTTGGTGTTGTTCTGTTAGAGCTAGTGACAGGGAGGAGACCAACTGGGCAGTACTTCCATGACAGTTGCGGAGGTCATTTGGTTGGTTGGGTTCGGGCTTTGATTCGAGAAAATGTTGGGTATAAGTGCTTGGATCCAAAGCTTTTGACAACCAAAGTGGAGCATGAGATGTTGGAATGCCTCCGAATAGGCTACCTTTGCACAGCTGAACATCCTTGCAAGCGACCTACAATGCAGCAAGTCATTGGATTATTGAAAGATGTTCGACCCTCAGCTGGCACATCACCTTGATTGTCATAGTTTTCATAAAATCCATCATCCACATTGTGGCTTTGTATTTAGTGTAATCTCAAAATAGAAATGATGTTCTGGAGTTGTTAAGGTAGAAACTTGACATCCATTGTTTCAGGAGCAATGATTACTTACAAATAGTGCGTGTTTTGTTGCTAGAAAATTCTTATATTGTGCACCCAGTTGCCACGTTCATCATCATCAACGGATCACAAAAGTTGAAGGGTTTAGGGTTTAGGGTTCAGGGTTTTTTGCGTAGTATGTCATTCAATCCTTGTCATAGGAACTTTGATATACTACACAAGTTGTCAGATGCTCCAATGTCCACAATGTCCTTTAGCTTGAATACCAGGTTTGCCAGTTCAGCTGTTCCTGAACAAAGGTTCAGCTGAATCTTCCCTTTCAACTTCTCTAAAAGAGAGTTGATCACTTGTTGCTCAATACAGCAGTCATTGGGGGTGTAACAAAGAATTTTTTTCTGATATACTTGGGGTTTTACACACCAGCCAATTTGGTGCTGGAGAATAATCACATGAATCCTCACAATGCAGATCCTTCTTTGTCAAGTTCACACTTTCTCCTCTCTTCCCAAGAAGCCCCTTGAAGCTAGCTTTATTTGTAGCTTTCTTGTCAATTGATGGTGACAGCATAAAATCAAACATACATTTGTGATCATCTCAGTAGCAGCAGAACACTTGTAGTCTTGTCACAAAGATTGTAAAAAAATGCTTACAAATAGCCCTATATTTTATTTGACCAGCATAAAATCTTCCTGAAATCTGAACTGCATATTTCAATTCATCTGTGTTGATGATCACATTCAATTTGGAATCAAATTTTGTTGACAATTGAAATCCTTGCTATGTCTAATTTCTGGTCCAAAGTAAACTAGGAAATTGGGTGTTACAATTGCCCCCCATGTTCTGGTTTGTCACAAGAAGTTCTCCTCATCTCTGCAATAGAGAGGGAGAGGGAGAAACACCAAACAATATAGAAAGACTCATTTGTCAGCCAACAGAGAGACACTCTCGAAGACTGACTCTTGGCAACCAATCCGAATCTGTTGCATCAACCCTACTGGAGATGCATAGATTGCACTCATGATGATTCTAATGCTGCTGCAGCAGTGGCAAGGGGAGCATGAGTCTATGCTTCTGAGCTTGCCAGCAAATTTTCCAAATACTCAGCACCCAGATCTTGCAACTCAATAGAATTTTGCTGTGAAGATTTCTTGGTTGTATCTTCGGCCACAACCACAAAGTCTCCTCCCTTGTAGCTGTTGCTGCTGCTGCTGCTGCTGCTGCTGAACTTCTTGGAAACAGAAACTGTATCATGATCTAGAGTTTCAATCAGATTCTCCCTCGTCCTCCTCTGACTCTGCAAGAATACCCTGGTGTTTGCAGCTGCTGCCATATGAGCTTCTGCCTGCCATTGGGTTGCTCGAATTGTTGATGCCTGTAAACAAACACAGCCATAATCAAGCTTGAGCTGCACAGAAGAACATACATACATACATACATATATATATACATACATTCTCATTGTCTTCATCAAGTTGTGGAACACATCAATCTTTGAATATCAGCTCATTCTTTGGTCAATTCTTTGTATTGTAAAGTGTTTTCCAGAAAGGAATTCAAAATGGGGATGAGCGGAGGGGAGATTTTTTGTGTCTGTTTTCTTTTTCTTTCTTGGGTACCTCTGGCTTGATTACAGTGGCAGCAGAAGAAGATGTCTTCTGGGTGGAAGGTAAAGAAGCTTTCAAGGGGAAGTTGACAATGGCACGATGCCCACGCATTTTCAGAGCTGCAGAGTCGTAAGCTAATGCAGCTTCCTCAGCAGTGTCAAAAGTTCCAAGCCAAACACGTGCTCCATTACGTGTAGGGTCACGAATCTCAGCTGCAAATCTCCCCCATGGTCGTTCTCGCACCCCTCTGTAGTGTGGCCCCTTCCGTGGCTGTTTGGCAGCAGTGCTTGTTGCTGTTGTAGCATGAGGAGGAAGAGGAGAAGGAGGAGGAGGAGGAGGAGGAGGTTCTTGTAATGCTACTGCACCAGATCCACTTTGTAATTGCACTGCAGGCATGTTGACCATGGATTTCAGCAGTTTCCCATCAGAGCTAGGACTGGATGGGCACCCAATGCTCTTCTGCTCATTGACACAAGCTTGAGAAGAGCTTACTAGTCTACCAGCTGGAAGTGAGAGATGATCAGTCACAGTTTGCAACTGTGGTCTCTCAGCAGCATGGACTGCAGACTGCTCTTCGACACTGTATGATGAGCTTGTGGAAACAATCTCGAGATGTTTGGTGATGACTTCTCCAATTGTTTGAGTGAATCTGGCCTGACCCAATCTGTGTCTCAGCTTATTGGCAAACATGATCCTTGAAGCTTTCTTCTGATGATGTACTACACCTAATGATGATCTGGCACCGTCATGAACCTGATGATTTTCTGGGAACTGATCGGCTTGATTTGCAAATTCTGAATCTCTCTGTGGCAAGCCCATCAAGATTTCCACAACTTGCAATGATGATTCACTTGATCTAAGTTTCCGCCATCTCAGTGTTATTGTTCTTCTGTGTCAAACCTGCTGGCAGCAGACATTATAGTCAAGACCCAAATTCTCATACGCATTGCGACAGACAGACAGAGTGATGATGGTATTGCAAATCTTACACAACAAAATCTGAGCTCAGAATTTGTACAAACACAAACACACACACTCGCATGATTCGTTCAGAAGCTTAATAATTTCTACAAAATCCGAAATCAAAGTCAATCACCAGATAAACAAACGTTCCATCACTGCAACTCTTGTTCTTCATCTTCATCATCATCATGGCTATAGAGACTGAGAATAAAAAGCACTTACCACCTGGCTTGTGAATTATTGCAACAACAACAACAACAACTCCTGCTTGCAGCAACCTCTCAATTGGGAAACCTCTAAACAAAATTTCAAATAGATCTCACATTTGAGAGAAAGAGAAAGAGAGAGAGAGAAAGAACCAAACAGAAACAACAAAACTAAATACAACAAATTTACAGACTACAGACTGAGAACTCAGCCTTTTCAAGTAATGAATGTGATCCATGGTGGGAAGCTACAAAAGAAGAAAGGAACAACAACTAGACTCTTCTTGAGGAGGCTGAGTCACCACAACAAAAACCAGAAGAAGAAAGACCCAGAGAAGAAGAACCCAAGAAGAAGAAGAAGAAGAAGAAGAAGGGGAAAGTGCATGAGAAAGCACCCAAAAAAAAAAGGAGACAAAAAAAACAAGGAAACAACAACAGTTTTTACCTCACTTCTAAAGCTTTCACATGTTTTGAGTGCTAGAGAGACATTATTAAGAAAAAAGGGAGGTTTTTTGAACTTGTGAGAACATCACGTAGTTTGAGGCAAGAGAGCTATTACCCAAATTCACTATGTTTTTTCCCGATATGATCATGTAAACATTGTCATTTTTCATTTGGTCCCACATCTTTGAGGAATGGAACAACCATGGAACAACCATGTAGTCTTCATTTCGGTCTTCTCTACCGCCCCCCACCAATTTCAGGAATGGATCCCACATTTGTACTTTTCATTCGGTCCCACATTTTGGCACCGAATGTTCACCATGTGGTGTTACTGACTGGGAAAGTTCATTCTTTGGAACCTTCATCCAATGTTTCCTGTGAATGCACACACAAAGGGTTGAAGTCAAGGATATGGGTTTCTATTGAAAGAGCGGTCTTTGAATACGAGTTTCTATTGAAAGAACGGTTTTAGAATATGAATTTCTATTGAAAAAGTGGTTTTTGAATATGAGTTTCTATTGAAAGAGCGGTCTTTGAATACGAGTTTCTATTGAAAGAGCGGTCTTTGAATACGAGTTTCTATTGAAAGAGCGGTTTTTGAATATGAGTTTCTATTGAAAGAGCGGTTTTTTAATACGAGTTTCTATTGAGATTGATTTCATATTCTTGAAATGCATTTTACCTTGACATGCCTGATTGTACGGAGCATCTGGTTGAATTGACAGCATGCAAGTGGACAAGAGCTCCCTCGTTATATTACATATTTTGCTGCCTTTTGACATGTTTTGTACCTCTCTCTAATATCAAATTGCATGCTCCTGATGATTGGTTGGTTAAACCTCATAACTCACACTCTTCTGTCTCACAACCAGTAAGCTCCCATCCAATCAATTATTTCTGATAACTAATCGGAGTATTCTGATTGCTGTGATGCTCATGCACCATGACTATTCACAATAACCTGCACACTCTCACGGGTCACTTAGTCCATGAGCGGGGCAGTTAATTCTTTACTGTACTTTGTCATCGACTCAAAGATTAAATCCAGTGACAAAATTTTGAGGAGCTGGTATATGGATGATTTTGCATAATCTTTTATCGGCTTGTAGAATCCATTGTATGGTCATCCCTAGACAATTTCAGGACAGTTCTAGAAACAACTCATAACTATTTTATCATTTCTCAACTTAACTATTTCATTTCTTAATAATTATCTTACTTTTTCCCCTGCTCACTGATGGATATATGAAAAAAAAAGTTTTATTTTATTTTCAAGCTTAATTACCTTATTCTTTTACTAATAAATATCTCATTTTATTTTATTTTATAAATAAATGCCTCTCTCTTTTACCTTACCCACCATGAATATAATATAATATTTAATATAATTTAAAATTAATATAAATAATAACGAGATATTGAAAACCAAATGAGAACATGATAAGAAAAAAAAAAAGGTTGAATGTCATTGGTAATGTGTAGCAACACGGAGCCCAAGTAAATATGTCTTTTAGTATGTCAAAATGGCTTGTGTGGCAACATTGAACTAACAAATATGGGTACCAATTACGTACCCAAATTGGGAGATGGGTATTCCTTGAAAGACAAGCAAAGAATAAATGGAACAAAATTTCTCAACAATTTCTCAACACTCTCTTCCAAAAGCCAAGAATAAAATTTAAAAATTTCAATATCGAGGTTGGAGGGTGGGTACTTTGCAAGCACCTACAAGGAAAGCGGTGCGTCTCCACCAAGGTATATTTTTATGAGGGAAAGCTGGTGCTCATATCGGTGGCGGTGGGTCTTTTGTATGTAACCAGAATAGCAATCCGCTTCCACCAAGGTATTCTTCCAAGGAAAAGGAACATGCTCGTATTTTGTCCTAATTTTCAGAGTTAAATTGGGGACCATGGCATTTTTCATATAATTGATTTTCATATAGGAGGATCAATGTTTTTTCTTCTGAAAATTTTTTTTAAGAAAAATATTTGGGATTTTTTTTTGATTTTCTAGTGTAAATTTGACTAATCTTTTTAAATTTTTGGAAAAAAATTGTCGGATTTTGAATATCATAAAATGGTTGGGGCAAAAACACCTTGAGTGGGAACACACTTGGGAATGATCGGTCTACATGGTTTCTTGGCTTGTTCAATTTATATTCAAATCTTTGCAAACAACTAGTGAAAAGTTGAATATTGAACATTCATCTAAAGAGGAAACCAAGTTGAAAGATCATCACGACCAATTGTTTTTAAAGATTGAAGCAATGTACACCCATATTTACAAGAGTTTGATACCCTCAAAACATAGGGATCCCTTTCTTGGTAAAATTTGCATGCCTATTTACAAAAAAGGGAACCTACTAGGTTGGTATGTTTCAAGCAATGTTGACTTTCATACCTATACTTCCCAATTTTACTTTACCGAATACATGCCCCCTACCAAATCCTTGTACCTTGATTGAACCCTGTACCTAGTTCCTTGAGTTTGAACTACAAAAAGGGTCCAACCTTTATCTTGTTTCTATGATGATGTAGCATGCACCCAACACCATCACAATTCATCCCATAAGGCTTGCCAAAGTTGAATTGTCACAAGATAAAATCAAGGCTTGGTTTTTAGGCATCTATGTACCATTTTCTTCATACAGGTAAAGAATTTGGACCTCTCTAAAAAGGAATTGCAACTTGGCCCATGTTCAAGGTTATATTTGAATATTTCTTTTCCCCATATTTTTGATTTCATGAGAGGTGATTTTTTGCTGAATAGAAACGCATTATACAGTGAAAAAACACATTTTTCCAAGTAATTCTCAAAAAAATTTCACAAAATATGGCAAAACTTCCCCACCCAAAAAAAAAAAAAAAAAAAACACTAGGTCAAATTAACTATTAAGCTATTTGTCGGTGCATCTTCAAAAATAGGCTCAGCTCCAAATTTTGTTTTTTGACGACCAGCCCTTTGAGGAATTATTTAGCACACGGAATATTATCAGTAGCAAGGCAAGGTACGGTATTGTGGGCCACAGTGAACCATGGTGGTTAGTTTCAGTGGCTTTTTTCTTTCTACCTACCTACTAACAACCCACAAGCAGGTTATTAGTAGGTAGGTAGTAAAAACAGCTCTTGCATATGTATAAACCATCTACTTACCTAGTAATTACCTATTTTCCTACCTACCTGCCTATGTATGAAACCTATTTCCTACAGAATTTGGTTGCCAAGGTGAAACCAAATATTAACTCACTCGAGGTTCATCCACAACTGAGTAATAACGGGCATACAGTGGATGGTACGGTGCGCTGGTGGGTGCTAGTTGACTGTGGCCCTGTATTGCGTAAGGTTGCGCTACCCCTTGTGATGTGTCTACCCCTCGGTACTACGTCATGCTATATCGGGCTTCATAACAAATTGGTTGTCTATGCCACTTGCTTGGTTACAATTAGCCCCTAGAAACACATGGCACCCCCACACCATGCTCGCAACTTCGGCACATGTTTCATGTCTCGAAATCTCTGCACATCTTATCTCAACCCCACTAATAACATAAAAAAAGAAATTCCTTAACTACTACTACCCCACCAAATTCTACAGTAACATGAACATTCCTTTTGGATCTATTTGCAAACAAATTCATTCCTTTTGGACCTAGGGTAAACAATAGGTACGTGTCATTTATAGGTACGTGTACCCATTCCATCTGCATTTAAGTCTTGGCAAGAGCTTCTTAGAGCTTCTTAGAGCATCTCCACCAGTGCTCAGTATGTCGCTCTGGATAATAAAATTAAATGTCTAAGTTCAGCTGTTTTTTCTTTTGCCAGCCCCACCAATAAAACTGTAACTAGAACTGCAAATACGTGGTAACGACTAATAGCAAACCGCCTGGACCATTCATTATGATCGACCAATCAAAAATACTGAGACCCAGTCTCGTCCAATTTATTACACTCTTCTTTGGAGGTGCATAACTATGTTGCGCCTTTCACCAGCCATGGCAAGCTGCACGAATTTGATGCAGAAAAATCAATTTCCTGAGCTAAACCGGCACATTTTGACTTTTTCACAATAAGTTTTACTGTATAGAGTAATATTCTGAGCACCCATGGAGATCCTCTTACTCCTTCATTTCTCCCCTTTTCAAACTAATAACAACTTCCAGGATAAAATCTTTTGTGTCAATTTGACAAAACTTTGCCTTGATAAAATCATTTGTCAATTTGAGAAACTTGAATTCCCAACAATCCACGGGTCAATCGTAGAGAGAAGATCTATAATGACATCAGATCCCTATTGCGCACGGTCAGTCCTAGAGGTAGGGATGATGCATCATGACATCAGATCCATATTGCAAAGTTGTCTAGAACCAACTTTGCATTGTAAGTCAGATTCAGATCCGCTTAGGATCCCATCCACGGATGAACAGGCCAGTGTTTGGGAGTTCTTGACTTCTATGAAAAATCTCTGGTTCCAGTTCTACAAAATAAAATTAGAGTGGTTCCAGTTTAGGTTCCCAAAAAACATGGAACCTGGAACCTTGGTCTGGTTCTTCAACCAAATAATTCCTTCAAAAATCAGATCCATTCCAGTCTGGTTCTGGGTAACATGGACCAAAACTGAACACTTAACTGCCTGTTAACCTCCAGTATAGAACCAAAACTGTTTCTAATAAATAAAGACCTGAATCTCTGCAACCTAACTGAAGCTGATGGTTATCAACAAAATCCAATACCCACCCAATACTGGTTTTTGCCTAGGGGAAGGCCATGACAAACAAGGCATTCTGTCATAAATTCAAAGTACTGTGCCTTCAGGGCCTTTCTCTACACATAACCACCTCTCAACCTGCCAAGGTGTAGAGGGTTAAGGTGTCGGGTTTAGAGGTTTAGGGTTTACCCTTAATTGTAGGCGTGCAATGGGGGGAACCATGGAAGTGAAAGGAAGGACTCTGTTACAAAACAGAATCCAGCGAGTGTCCTCAATGGTGGTGACCGTCCTCAGAAAGACCTAGCTAGATTTTTTCAGTGTGCTCAGATGCCTCATTCCAGAGTGAAAAAAATTGTCCCATTCCTGCATGGGCTTTAAGATTTTCACAAAGCCCACCCACACTCTCCATGGGTTTTACAAAATCCATAAAGTCCAGCTTGGGTTCTTCTCACTGTACACATTATAAAGCCCTTGGTCAAGGGGCACTACTGGATTTGGGCTGCACCAGGCAGAGGCCCTTATTCCAGTAAAACACAGAAAACTAAAGTACAGATGAACCATTCGCTGCACAAGGTAGATGTCCTTATTCCAGTAAATCACAGAGAACTCCAGTTACATTTCAACAGTAAATGTAGTTCCAGCAAAACGAAAACCAACGTTGACCATCAAAGGAACAACTGAAAGAAGTGATTTGCTGAATGACAAACTCAAATCATATCTAATAAATACTTGAGCACAGAATATATCCTCTTCTGTTACTTTCCTTGAGGCCTGTACTTCCCCACTTTCTCTCTCTCTCTCTCTCTCTCTCTCTCTCTCTCTCTCTATCTATTTGCAATTCTGAACAACTATTGTTGACAAAATGAAACAAAGACCAAACTAGAATGGGAGAAAATCAGTCACTTGGCACTCATAAAAATGCTGCATGTCTCATGATGTAGAAATCAAGGAAGGACCCCTTCATAATGCCTTCATATCATCCATGCCAACACTTTTCTGCAATCCAACCAATTTCTTGCTCAAACAAGTCTGGCAAATCAAACATGCAATTGAGATGACAGCAACCTTCACAGTCCTCATGACTATTATTTCTAGAGCTCCCAAGGGACATTACAAGCTCTTCTCAATCCTCACCACTAAATAAGAAGCAAGGAAATTTACAATCCACTACCACTACACATCAAGACCATTGTAGCATCAGAAACCAAACAGAAGTAAAAAACTGGACATGCTGCAAGGTCTTAGGTTATGAACTTACCAAAAGAGGTGTGATTCTCAGCCAGAATTGGTGACAAGTTTAAGACAAAGTTCTCCATATCCTCATTCAAATTCTCAGACCCCAGTCACTCTATAAACTTGTTCCTGTCTGGGACCAGCTTCATTGCCACCTGCATGAGGGATTGCCTCGTTGCCTCTATTGGAGCATGAGATATAATCATCCAATTGGATTGTCAGTTCCAATTTGAGTCAGTGCAAATTTAGACAGAAACCATGAACATATTGTTGCAGCTTAGCTTCCAAGATATCTTCAGCTGCTAAAGTGGAGTGGCAGCATCAGTACCATGGACACAGTACTTCCAAACCATTCATGGAGTTCTTTGAGTGTATAATTGTATGCTGCAGTGGCACATTGCCCCATACTCCAATCTGGATTTGCAAGCAGATTACAAAATAGGTAGGAGGCTCCACAGTAGGGAGTTCATAGCCCTAAAAGTCCAGAACTCAAAATGTAAATGTACCCTAGAGATTGACTGGTCTCAGAATCTGATACTAGTTCACAAAAACACTTCAACATGCAAATGAGAGCTTCTGCAGATTCATGCAACTACAAGGGAGCTAAGAATTCAATGAGGAAGAGGAGATCTAGATTGTCAGAAGATGGGGGCCCATTCATCAAAGATGCCATGCAATGCACACCACAATTCAATCATCCAGAGTTATCTTTGTGAATGACAGCAATGAGGAGCAGGGGGATCCAGGTGCAGAGGAAAACCCTAACCTGGTTAACCAGATGAGACCAATGCAATGGTGCCTACTTGTGGCAGTCTTTGCTGCTATTTCTTTCTTCACAATCTCATACCGCACACTGAAGAGAGGCCGGATCTGTTTCATACTTGGCATCCAATCTCTGCCAAGGAATCACATTAGCTCTCAGGCATACAATGCATGGATGGGATCAGCAATGAAGAAAACTTAAAGCTTTTGAGAAGATTCACATGTTACAACATATTCTATGAAGATGTCTGAATCTGGAACGATGCAGAATTATACTAGATTCTGCAATATCTGGGAACCCTAATCTGCAATCAGGGCATACACACGTGCAATGATGGTTCCCAAGTCTCTCAAGACATGACATGATGTTTCTCTCAAGAGACCAAGAGAGCATTCGCCTATATCCTTGAGCATTCTGCAAAAGAAGCGAAAAAACTCAAAAGGATCAGGGTAAGGACCAGATGTGGGGGAGAACTAGGGAAATTCAACACTCTTCTTCACCAACTGTTGTTGCAGAAAGAAAGAAATAAAGAAAAACACTCTCATCAACTGTGCATATTTTTTTCCTCCTGGTTCTCCTTCACATCTTGGTCCCCGCCCTAATCCATTACATAGGATTATGATCTGCGGAGAAGAGTACCACGTTGTTGTCACACCAACGTCGTCGGATTTGACAATCGCCATTGGAAGCTCCCAACTTCTCTGCAAAATGAAGAAAAAAAGACGCAGTCATTGCAGCCATCGAAGGTCCTTCCTCCTCCTTCTCCTCCTCTTCCTACCATCATCTCTCTCTCTCTCTCTCTCAAATCCTCCAACCGAAACTCCCGAGACCCAAGAGACGTATATATCTCACTGAGATTTCTCTTTCCGTCACAGCTCCCGCACCATCGCACGAGAATTGCAAATCAAAATTTGCAGACAGACAGACGCAAGACGGAAGCTGCTGCGGACGCAAAGCTCTCGTCGTCTGCTTTGTATCAGGAATGTGGAAACCCTAGGGGCATATTACTCTCTCAGTCTCGGGTCTACTTTATATCCGGAATGTGGAAACCCTAGGGGCATATCAGTCTCTCAGTGTAGGGTACCACCTGAGGAGTGGGGAGTTCTGGAAGTAAGCACTGCCAAACGTGGAGCCAAAGAGTGCTTACTTCCAGAACTCCTCAGATCCAAGGGCATTCTGAAGCCTAAAAATTGACATGATTTTTCTTTCTCTTAGTTTCTTTCTGTGATACCCTGCAGGTACCCACTGGGCATCACAGGAAAAACAACACAAGGCATTTCATGCTCACTTACAGGCGTTCCACTTTCTCAATGGGGTTTTCCGCTCTGTGTGCGTACCTCCAAATACACTCAAAAAAATTCTAGGTTTTTCCATTGATGCAAAAGGAATTAATTTAATTTGTTTGTAACATTTTTGTACTGTTAAAGTTATTTCTTATCATGGGTAGCACACCATAACCAACAAACCCCTAATTCATTAAAAGACTTAATGGGCAGTTTAGTTTCATAGATCAGAAAAACTAGACAGCATTAGAGACAAAGCAAACAATGAATCCTTTGCTTAGATTTTATGACTAGCATCCCACCCAAAAAAATGATTTTTGTCTTTTTTAGGGTTCCTAGGTTGTGTTGATACAATTGAACGCTTCTGTTGTACAAAAGAAGCCACTTTGATACTCCATTTTGCAGTCTTGCAATACCCAGTGAAAACCACAAGCACTAAGATTGAAAAAATATTCAGCTCAGCATCTCAAGGATGATGGTCTCCATGTGAAAACCTGTGGTATTTTGAGCTACGGTATCAAATTTCAGAAATCACAAACAACATGGTTGTGAAGAGTTGGATTCTCCCGTCACCAATCCTCACCAAGGATGTCGCTCCCACTCCAATTCATCCTCCGAAAAAGCTTACAAGTAGTCAGGTTCTCTTCAAATCTGGTCCCGGATTTCATAAGTTCAGCATGCCACACACTTTTTCAGATTTGCTCAAGTTGCAAGAAAATACAAACGAATTTGATAAATTTCCACCATCCTAGTATGGGGTGGAACAGACCTGTGAATTTCACTCATACCTATACATAAATCCTGGCATGTGGAGTAAAAATTGCAAATGCTTTATCTCTCTGTCATGAGACTGGATTACCATAGCTGTTGTTTTTCCTGATGCCTCAAGGATGTGCTTGGTTCTTCTTTTCTGTGGATTACAGAGGGGGCAGTATTGACATGTGCCTTACCTGATCCAGGCGAACCTCAAACCATTGGATGGAGCCCTGGCCGCCTCCGAGCTCCAGCTCACAAACAGAGGTTACCAAATACTCCACTGCATCCTCTATACTGTCATACTGCACCAAATCTGGAGGTAGCTCTTTGCCAGGCCATTGCTCTAGCCATGTCTTGATTCCCAGCACATGTACAAGAAAGAAAATGCATTGGTGCAAGAGCTTACTTTCCCACCTAGGTGGTAACTATATTTTGGCCCTTGTATAAATATTACTGCCCAACTAAATTCAGAATGCTTCTAGTAAGAATATGATGATAGCAAATCCATCCATCTGCAATAATATACAAAATCCTCAGGCCCGCATTTTACAAATATCAAAACTCATGTACATACAATGTGGGGGGTACGACATATTGAATGTTGATCACCATGGACTAGAGGTCTTCAAGTTACAATCTGTGATTTCCTTCTATTTTTCTGCTGCAAGCTGAATCTTCCTTCTTATACAGGATTGAATATTCTGAAAGTTTGGGAAATTCATATATACCTTCAATTTCTCTTGCAACTCTTCCAATGTCACAAACTGCTCATCCTCTCCGGGTTCTATCAATACATATGTCTCTGCTTCTCCATACAATAGCCTCCGTGCTCCCGCACCACCCTCTGCGACAAACTGATTCACAACAAAAACCATGGTGATCATCATAATTTCACCCAGCATTGCACATTAACATCACGACCTGGAAACCACAAAAAGCAGCAGCTCCGGTTTTGGGAACATGAGCTAACCCTAACATTGCAACCACATGGGAACAAATGTGAAGAAGACTATTCCATATAGGTAAGTACCTTCTTCTGCAGTTGATGATTTCTGGAAGAAGTGGAGGATGCTTCTTCCATTCCACCGCACATATAACTTTCTCTCAATCTGCTCCAGTGCCATCCTCCAACACTTGCTGTACACAATTTTTTCTCCCTAAAATTGTTACTAGTATTCAACATTGTGCCAATACTACTGATGAAATTGCTCATCAAGATTGAGAATTTTTCCGAAGACCATAACAAAACCAAGCCAAGAGCATCCATTCCCCCTCCCTCCCTCCCTCCCTTCCACCTTCCCTCCAGAAAGAATGAATTGCAGGGGGGAAAAAGAAGGTAAAAAATTGCAAAAGAAAGAGATGCAACAGAACTTACTTGAACAACAGATGAAGTTGTAGCATGTGAGCTTGCAGCGCACTGGGTGGCAATGGGGAGAAGGAAAGAATGTCGAAGCACGAGGAAGAGGAGGAGCAGAGAGACAAGAAGAAACCACTGCAACAGCAGCAGCAGCAGTGGCAGCCATTTTCTCTTGGTTTCGGGTTTAGGGTTTTTGTGCTTGGGAGGTTCTTGTTCTTCAAAAATGATAAAACCTGTTCTGATGATAATTGCTTTGAAGGAGTTGCAGAATTTTTTTAGCACCCAAGTATTGCTTACGTTATTTGAGTGGCAATAGTGGAGAAGAGATAGGTCAGAACGGAAAACTCGAGAGAGAGAAAGACTGACATCTTTTTACAATGCAGGAGCTCAACACCAGAATTTGCAGTCCATAGAGCGAAGTTTGAGGGTTTTGCTGGTGCCCTAATTCTTTTTCTGTCCCTCGTGTCTCTAGCAGCTTACAGGCGGTGTAATGCTCTGTGCCTGATGATGGGTGTGTTTGCCTTCTCCCTGCCATGCTCTGTTGTTCTTCGTTTGTGGACTCGTGACATTACAGGGCCAAGTTTATTCTGTGCATTTTTTCTTTGTCTGGTCTCTTTCTATGAGTTTTAGGGGTTTATTTGCAGAGATCTCATGAACTTGTTGGAAGGTAATGTGTTTCACCAAAGAGTGGTTAGTCCAAAGAGTGATTAGGTGGAGAGAGGTAATGAAGTAATACTAAAATTAATAGCAGTATTTGGGCCCTCTTACCAGGTATTTATCTTGTTACAAGTTTGGCAACCAACTTGCACTGAATTTCTCATTGGAAATGTGAATGAGATGTATTCCTTGACATTGAGACCTTTCCTTTCAGTGTGCTATCTGTAATTCATTTTGTATGTATGTTTGCAGCCAGCTGCAACAAACAAGGATAAGCCTTCAAAGCTTCTTTGAAGAAAGCATCAAATTGGGTCCCTGTTTTATGAGATGAAGCAGAAAGAGATGGAATTAGTGGACCAGCATGCCAAAAGCCACCTCAGTAAAGCTGAAACTCAGACCAAGTACAGTTGGTAAACTGGTTTCATAGCTGTCGGCTGAATTCACCATCCTTATCGCAATCTGTTGTTCAATTCTCCCTTTTGTAAAGATTCTGTGTAGTCTTGCATCTATTCTCCAGTCCTGTTCTTGACTGGACAGCTATTAACTCATGGTAGCATGGAACAGTTTCCTTCTCCACTCAAGGAGGAGCATTCCTGTAGATGGTGCTCTTGATGATAGTACAAATAGACATCCTTCTGAGTTCATTGCTGGGGACTGATAAGGTCAGTGGGGATGTTATGGTACATGGTCAATACCATACTTGTTGCTGGTGCTGAACATGTTTCACTGTTGTTCAAACTACTTCTCAGTTTTGTTTTTGGTCTTTTGACTCATTTCTTTAAGGTTGGGTTTTGCCTTTCCCATGCTTTGTGATTGGTGGCTGTTTGATGTCAGATCTGAAATATTTACAACCTTATTACTTGGCCATCTCTCAATGATTTTCAGGTTGAAATCTCAGGTGAAGATATTATCCTTGTGAAGATGTGTGAGACTGGCACTGTTGTTCATACTGCTTTCAGGTTTTTTTTTTTGGGTTTCTTGGTCCTTTGTTCTCTGTTTTTTCTTTCCTTCTTTGGAATTCTCTGTGGCTGGTTCAAGAAATGTTAACCGTGCTTAATCATGAGAATGGAGATTTGTCAATTCTTATGAGAGATATATCTTTCATTTTTGAAGCAACCCATTGCCTTGACCTGTGGGTGGGGGTCTATGCTTAGTTTTTAAGCTCCTCACCTGATTTGGTGTAGGCCATGTAATGGGAAGCAAAGATAGAATGTTCCTGCAAAGCAATTTGGTAACTTCCATTGTGTTAGGGTACCTTGCATCTCCAATGAAGAAAGGTATCTCCTCAAAGGTGATCAGAAGGTTCAAAGGTAATATTGAGAAGACAAGCTTGCAAAACCAGAGTCACTTGTCATGATTAAATTCTGTCAGTATCCAGGAGAGTGTCTTTTCCAGCTTTTTGAGTGGTTACTGTGCAGTTTCTTGAAATTTGGAGAGAGTGTTTGAAAGTGTTGTAAGGCAGTAGATATGATGTGCTTAAGTTTTTGGTTGCTGTGGATGGTTGAAGGAGTTGTGAACATCCAAGAGGAAGCATTGTAGTCTGTGTCCCTTCTGACCTCTGGAGGTTTTCCCTAAGTCTCCCTGGAACATCCCTCTTTCGCACTCCCCATCTTTGCAGGTCCTCAATAGATTTCTGAAGTATTTTCAGTATTGCTGCAACCTTTTCTCTGACTCCTATCCTTTGAGATACATGACCTGGGATGTCATGATAAAACAAGCATCAGAGTGGTTAACACTTGGAACTTTCAACTTGCATTTTTGGAGAGATGTCCTAATGAATACAGAGTTATTGAAAAATTGAGACAAAAATGCTATCAAAAGTTTTGACCTTGAGACCGCAGCCCTCTTTGGACAATTGCAGGAAACAGACCTTAGATTTGAAGAAGATCAGAGCTATACATGTTTGTGCTGGTCAAAGCTTTCACATGATCATCTTGTAATGAACAATTTCATTCTTGCACCATAGGATTCTGGCTATGGGACCCTCTCTGTGCTCCTGGAAAAAAATGAGATATGTAAGGGGTGCAGAGATGCTAGGTGAATTGCAAGCTTTGCTTTTAAGAAGGTGCTCCCAGAAACAACAGTTCCTTCCCAGAACAGCAGAAAAGGAGAAGGAAGAGGCTATGTTATACCAGTGTACAGTATATGACCACGATCATTGGATGCAGCACCATAGCAGTGCAAGGTGTGCAAAGCATCTACTCTCAATTGCATCCTCTCAAGTGATTTTTGCTTTGGGACATCCAGTTATGTCACTTATAGCTATTGCTGCAGCAATCACAGGATGCAATGAGCTAGTGTTGGCACATGCTGTGCCCCAATGGTTTCCTCTCTTGCATGTTCCATCCATTCCTTTCTCACTCAGTGCACCAACACTTGCATTATGACTTGTTTTCCATACAAATACATGTTATGGGACAGGTTTAATAAGGGCAGGAAGGCATGGCGATCGATTGTGAACAGAACTGGAGATATTTCTAGGCAAGCATTGACATGGATGCAGAGCCCAGGTGATCTTCACAAGGTACATTGCTTCTTGAGCTATGCTGCAGCAATTTCCTACTGCTGTAGATCAGAGGAGGATCTTCAGATGGAGCTGGAGGGTTTGCTTCAGAAGAAGGAATTGGAAGCTGTAATGGCATCACTACATCAACCGAACTATGTGATCCAAATCATGTCAGTGATAATTCAAAATTGCTCTCTCTCCAGAATGGAGGAAGTATCAATGGATTTGAACATTACACAGAACTTTCATGACAATCTGGGAATATGTGAGCAGACACCCATTCTTTTGTCCTAAACAAGGTTGACATTGAGGTTCCTGGTCATCTAGCACATTGCACTGCCTTTAGCTTTCTGGGATCAATGTCACTGGATTGTTATCCCTGCTACGTTCCTTAGTGCTGCAGCTTTGTTCTGCATTGAGGAAGTTTGAGTGCTGATTGAGGAGCCTTTTTCCCTACTGGTCCTTGCATCTATATGTGCTTCCATACAGGAAAATGTACAAGGATTGTTGATTGCTCACAAGGAGGCTGTGAAGCTAGAGAGCTTACATGGTGTGCCAGATCAGAAGCAATAAATTGCTCGTTCTTAATTTTGTGCAGCCCCTAAACACATGATGAATGGCATTCTTGTTCTCCAAACAGTCAATAAGATGATGGGAAGATCCTCTGCAGGGCCATGTGAACAATATGAGTCATTGTTCTGTGGGCATGTGTGCTGATGGATACATAGCACGAGAAAGGAAGAAGATGGATACATAAGCTTGATTTTGCTCAATTTTGGAACTTGCTTGAAATGAATCCCTGTTTGTTAATTCTGCAGAATGCCAACCTGCCAACAAACATGAAGAGGTTGCTAGGATACCCAGAAACAGGTCCCAAACCTGGTCAGCCACAAAATTATAAGCCAAATTTGTTTGTTTTGAAGTCATTAGCATGATTACTGTGTGTTGTGTTCATAACCAAACTGCTGGAATATCATTTTTGTCAATGCAGAGCCTTCTGGATAACGTGTTTTTCAGGCTCACTATGACAGACAGACAGAACCATGTCTATGCTTCACTGAACACGGGTAGAATTTCAGGGTGCTTTAGGAGAAGGAATATCATAGAAGGACCCCGGTGCATCCTACCCAGCCTCTCCACAATGTAACAAGAAAATGTAGAGTGGCTACATCTCTCTTCATTGTGTTTCCAATTTTCATGACAGAGTTGGTACTTGGTACTTGAAAATGGAGAGTTACCCATCATGCTGTAAGTCCCACCATCAACTTCCAAAATTTTGCTTGGTGACAAGTTATTTCACTGCTCTCTTGTGCTTCAGGTTGCTTAAATCGTTAGCACGAAGTTCAGTTTTTCATTACCTATGAATATAATCTCTTAAGCTTGCAAGACAGACAGTTCAAAAGCGGTCCCTAAATCACGGGTCATGGGCTTTCAATGTGGGAAATGATGGACTTTCTTGAGCAATTTGACTTGTATAAAACAATCATATATGTCTATTTTTTTTCTTCTTTAGTGCCACTACCTTTGAGCTGATGCATGTGTTCTCCCTCTTTCAAATTCATTAGGATCTTCCCCTTGATCTCCATACCTTGGCAGCCTGGGTCACTTGGTCGACTTTAACACCATACACAGAGTTGCAAATCAAGATGTCGCTACTATGTGCAAACTTATAAAGCCTTTGCACACATTCAATTAATGGTAGAATGCAAGTCAGACCAAGAAAGAAAGGTCTCAATGTCACACAAATGCTCCAAGTTAGCGTTTGTAGTGGCATTTGTTGTTTGGTCCTCACACATCCCCATGACTAAAGTCTTCTGTTTTAAAACCATTTGTTCATTGGGTGACAACATAAAAATCCATTGGGTTTTGACGTTAAATTTTTTTGAGCTTTGTGTTGAAGAAGCTTTCCGAATTTGCATATTTTCAAGTGGCACTTAGGGGTTTTCAAATAGTAGGTACAAATAGATTAAGGCTTCAATCTTAGAAACAAAGGACAACTTGGACAATGTTTGTAGGGTAAGATTCATTCTATTAACTACACAATAAATCCCCAACATGAATGTGGCATGCTTCTCCTTCAATTGTAGTCACCCTTGTTTTGGCCCTTTGAAAAATTGTCACATCATTTTCACCAAAATAGATTATCTTATTGGCTAGATTTGATTCTAACAACCCACCATATTGCAACAAAGCATCAACCGCCACCCTAGTCAAATTATCAAAACTAGATCTTTTAATAACTCGCTCTAAAATCAACAAAGATAGGAACTCATTTCAAAGCCTCAATGTAGATATGAACACTAATCCATGACAAGTTGTAAAAAATTGTGGGAGCTCGGTTGCATGTGACAACAATGGACCTGGCCTTTTGAACTACGAGTTGAGTAAAAAATTAAAACCAAATTGCATAAATTAATCATGCTTCACCTACTGGAACGACACCAAAGCTTGTGTGGGTCAAGTTCAAAACTTTCAAAAAGTCAAAAAAATTATCTTTCATGAAGTCAAAAAGATCTTTCATGTTTCAAGTTGCAAGTGGTCATCAAATTAGTGCTAAAACCCTTTTCAACTTGTAACTCCAAAAAAAATATTGCATGGGCACAACTTCAAGGCACTCAAAAAAAATAACAAATGCCCATGACTTGAGTTGTAGTTCTGTAAAGAACTTTCATATAATTATGTTAAGTTTTGTTCTCTTAAGAGAAATTTTAATTACGAAATTTGGTTGTTTAGGATGATGAACCTTCTTTTGAAGGAAGATTTTTGTTGATAGTCATGAAAAATCATTATTGACAAAGAGCAAGTTGAAAATTATATAAAATATTTTAATTATGTTGGGTCTATCAATGAAATACTTGATATAATTTTGTGTTTCATGAACTTTATAAATTGTCCATATGAATATTGCCAGTTTCTCAATGACACATGTAAAAGAAATAGGAAGTTCCTTTTGTTTTTTTAATATTTAGATCATGTTAATGAAAAAGAATGAAAGCAACAACATTGACATTTTTTTTGAAGTAGGTGAAAGAAGTTCTCAATCAATTGTATAAATGAATCATGGGGTTTTCAATGCCAAGGTTAATAAATCAATTTATAGTTTTCTTAACTTTTCTATTGAAGAATTAAATTTGTGCAAAATGAAGGAAACTCTAGTAAGAGGGTTAATGTTCTAGAACTCGTGGTTTAAAAAAGATGAATAATCCAAATGATATATGGACAAGTGGTTTTTGGTATGTGTAAACAAATGTGCAAGAAATTGGATTGAATGCTGGAGAGTGCAAAAGATGTTAGCAAGTACAATTAAGATCAACTTTTAAGATTGCAAAGCTAAACCCTTAAGATAAAACTTGAGATTGGTTTAAATAGTTGAATTGAATATGGATAGACTATAATGCAATGAAGACATATGGTTTCACAATATGAAATAATTTATGATGAGGACCTCAAAATGAGAAAAATTAATGACATAAGACAAGAGCCAAAGTAATGTTTCTAAGTTTATTATGACAAATTAGAAAAACTCTTCCAAATGAATCATATTTTAAATGTAAAGCACATGGATTAATCCATGGCTTAATTAAGGCCATAAATTTGTATGTTGTGTGTAATGAAGAATCATGTTAACATGGAGGAAATCTTAGCAAGTTATTCATTGAAAGTGAAAGAGTCCTTTGGAAGATTGGGGGAAATGCCATTTAAGCCATTGAATGCAACATTGACAAACTTTTTCAATAAAGAAGTAAAGATCATAGTATGGGCCACAACCTACATCTTCAAGCAATTCTAAAGAGTCGAATATTTACAAATCAAAAGTATTAGGTAGTGACCTTCCAGCAATGCATTATCGTGCAAAATAAAAATGAAGCAAGCTTATACAATTGGTTTCCTTTTGTAGAGCAAGAAATTACTCTTCATAAGGTGGGCCCTCTTGCCATATGGCCCCGTCTTATGCAAGGTGAATTCATAGAATGAAATACATGCTGAGGTTATTACAAGCACAATATTACCTTCGTTGAAGGTGAAAGAGTCCTTTGAAAGATTGGGGGAAAATACCATTTAAGCCATTGAATGCAACCTTGACAAACTTTTTCAATAAAGAAAGTAGAGATCATAGTATGGGCCACAACCTACATCTTCAAGCAATTCTAAAGAGTTGAATATTTACAAATCAAAAGTATTAGGTAGTGACCTACTAGCAATGCATTATTGTGCAAAAAAAAATTGAAGCAAGCTTATACAATTGGTTTCCTTTTGTAGAGCAAGAAATTACTCTTCATAAGGTGGGCCCTCTTGCCATATGGCCCCATCTTATGCAAGGTCAATTCATAGAATGAAATACACACTGAGGTTACTACAAGCACAATATTATTATTATTACTAGCATGCACTTGGGTCAAAAATTTGGATAAAATTTTCCTTCAAAAAACACACCAGAGCAATTTGAGTCAGAAGAAGAAGAAGAATATTATTATTATTATTATTATTATTCCAGAATTCCATTCAAGCTCGACAGTCAGTGAGTCGACACGTAGTGCAACACGAAGAGGCGACGCGTGCAAGTGTTTGTGGAAAGTTAATATTTGTGATGTCGGTGTTTGGAAAAGGGACGAGCAGCAGATAGACAAGTATCATGACCAGAAAAAGAATACAAAACCACACGTAGCTGAAGCGTTGGAGGATCACGTACAAAGAGATTGGATAATCTGATGTGTAGCAGCAACAGCAGAAGCAGCAGCAGCAGCTCCTCAGTATGTTTTTTTTTCCTGGCGAAATTTCGCTATTTTTGAACAAAGAAATGGGGAAAATTTTTGGGGTTTTTCTGGTGTAAAAGATTCAGCTAATCTTTGCTAATTTTTGGGTTAAATTTCGCCAAAATGTTGATATTATGTTTATTTTTAAATTTTAAAAAAAAAAGAAAAAGTGCAACTAGCTAGAAGTAAGTAAGTACCATAGAAAGAAAGAGAATAGGTGAGGGTGTTCTTTTGCAAGGGGAAATAGTCCAGGCCCAAAATAGTGGTAGTTAATTTTAGGATTAGAATTTGCATGCAACGAATGAGAAGGAGAAGTTCGTGTCATGGAGTGAAGGGGGAGAGATGAACAGTGTTTGTTTTGTGCATGGATCATGTGAGTGTTCTTTAGGCTTAGTCATGACAATTACAATACTAAATT